>ERZ826242.505-NODE-505-length-56325-cov-20.525058_pt1 | contig 56325 bp, 55 predicted proteins | sample MGYA00519871_ERZ826242 | MGnify/ENA primary metagenome ERZ826242 (study PRJEB31778, sample SAMEA3449226) | human gut metagenome | biome: human gut; feature: human-associated habitat; material: faeces | place: United Kingdom | collected 2010/2012 ... | reverse complement strand
TCAACATCAAAATGCTGGTTGGGGTTGAAATGGCTCATGGACATACTCCTCCCTATGGTGATGTGGCGGTAAGAAAAAACGCTGACGAATCTCGTCAGCGTACACTCCTACCCTCGTCACAACGAAGAAGCGCCGCTGCAAACAAGTTCTCTTTCGTGTAATTCTACTGCCCTCGCGCCACAAAACCGTTGTGTTCCAGCGGTTTCCCCGTACACGACCTACCTTCTCAGGACTCGCGTCCCAATGGCGGGTATTGCCCAGCGGCTCAAAGCCGTTTTGGTCGTTTCCTTGCGCTCACAGTGCCGTCCGCGGTGGGTTTGGTTATCCATGTTCCTTTAAGGCTGTACCCTGACGAAAAATCGTCTTTACAACGCACAGCCACACGACGTCACAGAACTCAGCTGTATGAAATTCTCGGTTCTTTTGAACTGTTTTTTCGCAAAGTAACATACTTTGCGAAAACTTTCCAATTTCAACCGAATAACAGTATATACCAGCCGTTTTTCCGTGTCAACAACGAGTTCTAATTTTCGACTTTTTTCTGGCATAAATCTGGAATGCCTTGCAGTGCAAGGCGTTCCGCGCTTTTTCGCAAAGTATGTTACTTTGCGAAAATTTTTGTGCCATTTTTTGGATAGGAAAGAGGACGCCGAACGGCGTCCTTTTTTACGTTATTCCTTTCAAAAATCCTATCCCCTCCACGGCTCTGCGCTTGTAGTCCATAGACGAGTGGACGTATAGCCGAAGCGTGGTGCGGACATCGGCGTGGCCCAGCAGTTCACTGACGCTTTTCACGTCCACCCCCCGCTCCACACACCGCGTGGCGTAGCTGTGCCTCAGACAATGAAAATTCCGATACCGCACGCCGCAGCGCTCCAACAGCGCCTTGTAGCGGTACTGCATCGCCCGCGGGTCAGGGACGATCTCCCCGCCGGTCAGCAGGTAGCTGTCCGGCTGCTTTGTCTCTGGCTTCAGCATCCGCAGCATCTCTTTCGGAATGGGTATCCAGCGTTCGGAATTTTCCGTTTTCGGTGGCTGCACCGTCAGGCACGTCCCGCCGCCTATCTGCGCGATGCGCTCCACCGTCCGCTGGATGTGCAGCAGTCCCGCGCCGACGTCCACATCCTGCCATTGCAGGCCGCACAGCTCTCCCAGCCGCAACCCGGTGTAGGCTGTCAGCAGCACGCCAACTCCCGTCCTGTCCGGACGGCGCAGAATGACCTGCCCCATCTGCTTCAGTTCCGGCTCGGTGAACACCTCCACGGCCTTCTGCCGCACCTTTGGCAGCGTCACATCCTCGCCGTAGCCCACGCCGGCCATGCCCACGATCCGCAGCAGCAGACCGCCTACCTCCCGCACCAGCTTGGGCGAATAGTCCTCCTGTAACCGCTGGATGTAGTCGTTGATCTCCGCCGCCGTCAGTTCCGCTGCCACGCACTCGCCCAAACACGGCAGGATGTGGCATTGGATGTTGCGGCGGTAGCACGCCAGCGTGGATGGCTTTACGCTCCCCTCCATATCCTCTAAAAAGATAGCGGATAGCCGTCCCACCGTGGCGTCCCTGCGGACGTATTTCCTGCGTTCTCCCATTTTTTCAAGCACCTTTCCGTCCCCCATAGGTGCCCTGACTTCATGCAAACTTCATACAAAAAGCGCCGGCAAATGCCGACGCTCCTCTCGTGTAAACGGGCGCGAAGCCCCCGTTCATGCAGCTCGGTTTCAGGCGTGTGCATTTGTGACGCTTACCGGCGCGACCTGACTTATCTCCTGCCTCAGAGGAGCCTCACAGTGACCTGTTCGCGGGGACTTTGACCCACATTCCAACTTTCACCGAAACGCCGCGGCGTTTCGGACCGGTAAGCCTATTCACTTTTCGGGGACTACGGGTGCTATTATCGTAGACGCCGTGCTGTTTTGCAAGAGGGAGTTTGTTTCGCGGAACGACACATTTCTAAAAGGCATTTTGTGTGTTTCCGCAAAGCCTTATGGGAACTGCATTTTTGCCAGCGATGTATGACGTATGCTCATGTATTCGCCGCGAAAGTTGAACGTTTATGTATTCCCGTTCTCCGCCACCCACGTCCGCACATAGTCCACGAATAGCCGCGTGGAGTTGGACAGCGCCTTCTTGTCCTTGACACCGATGCCGATGGTGCGGTAGAAGTGCAGCGGCGCGTGGCAGACCTTGATAGGCGTGGGACTATGGCGCACCATCAGCTCCGGCAGAAGGCTGATGCCCAGTCCCTCCGACACCATGGCGAGGATGGTTCTGTCCTCGCGGGCGATGTACTTCACGTTGGGACGGATGCCCATTTCATCAAAGGCCGCCATGATCTCGTAATCGTCGCCCTCCTCCAGCTGGATAAACGGCTCCTCCGCCAGCGCAGACACAGGGAACGGGTCGCGGTCGGCGCAGGGGTGGTCACAGGGTACGATGACCTGCAACTCGTCCCGGTGCAGAGCGTAGGTCTGCAACCGCTTCACCGACGGCAGACGCAGAAAGCCGCAGTCCACCGTGCCGTTGACGATCCAGCCCTCGATCTGGTCGTAAAAGTCGCCGGTGACGACCTCGAACTCGATGTTGGGGTAGATCTTCCCGAAGCTCTTGAGGATGCGGGGCAGCCACTGGGCGGACACGCTGGAGAACGTAGCGATCTTCACCAAGCCGCTGTCCATGTCCTTCAGCCCTTCCACTGTCTGCATCAGGGAATGGTGGGCGGCGCACAGCTTCTCGATCTTGGGCAGTACCGCACGGCCATCCGCCGTCAGCACCACGCCGCCGCGGTTGCGGCTCAACAGCTTCACGCCCAGCTCGTTTTCCAGCGAGTTAATGGCGTGGCTGATGCCGGACTGGGTGAAGTTCATGGCTTCCGCCGCCTTGGAGAAGCTGCCGCAGGAGACCGTTTTCAGAAACACCTGATATTTGGAAATACTCATAGCGCACCTCGTTTCGATGAGCATTATACTATACAAGTCCTCATGTTTTCAAGGACAAAGATGCGCTTCACAAACACTATTCGACCTGCTATGATAAGGACATGGTTCAGCCAACCATACTTTAACTTTTCTTTTCCATGAGGAACACCACCTCAAAGCAGCACTGGCAGCGTGTGGGTAACGCCGCCGGTGTTGTTTTATTCACTTCGCCACCGGCGCGTCCAGCCAGTAGATGACGTAGCACTCCACAAAATATGTTTGCCACTACCGTCCGAAGTGCTGTTAAAAACAGGAAATCCATCTCAGATTGAGATGGATTTCGACAGGATTTATGGCAATATGTCACTTATCCGCACATATCTGTTCTCAAATATTCGAACCTTTATTATACGCTTTTTTACCATACATCAATTGATAGTATTTCCCATTTATCTCTCTTTGAATATCACAGACTAGCTTATCCACACGTTTACAATTGGCACGAAACACACGATTAATTCCGTCTCAAGTTGAGACACATTTCGGCACAATTTGCAGGCATCAGAGTAAATAACGCGACAACAAGTGATGTAAATCTAGATACACAAAAGCAGGGCAGAGGAAATCCCTCTGCCCTATTACCATCATCACACGTTGTAAGCGCAGTCATATACAAGCCCACGCCCGGTATATATTGCGTATATTCTAAAATAGATGAATATTTCTCAATCAATCCCCCGACCTTTCGTAGTCTCTCGTCACTCTTGGAAAGTTTCAGTTTGCTTGACATAGTGGCAAAGAATTGATCAATCAATTGCCCCGTAGTCGTAAAGTTCCATGGATTAAATTTTACGATGACAGTCTTTTCGCCAGCAAGCTCTTCAATTTTGCAAATCGCCATGTTCAATACCGACGTTTTCCCGCATCCCCATGATCCCTGTAAAGCTATTGCATAACTATCTGCTGTATCGAAATTGATAATCGCCTTTGCTAAACGCTCTGCAAATCCACTGCGTCCCAATTTATCCTCGCTTACATCGGTAATCGGTTTATCTGTACTAAACATACCCCGCCTCCTGTCTTTAGCATTGAAGTCTATTTGTATATTGATCATATCATATTGGGGTTTCATATTCAATCAAATGCCTACGTTTCCGCACTATTTCTCATAAAAGCAGGGCAGAGGAATTTCCTCTGCCCTCTATTCATCTGTGTACCACACAGGCCTTGCGGCTATTTCGAAGCCATCGCGGTGAAAAATCGCCACGCCACCTGTTCTGGAGGCACAATACACCGCCAATCGCGGCCTGTGGCAATGCCGATGTGTTCGCCGTCCGCAAAGCTAACGATATATCTGCATTTTCATTCCTTAAATCCAATTTGTGTCATCATCACTCTTGCCCTTAAGGTGATACATTCGTTCGCTATTCTCTTTTTTCCCTCGGCGTGCATCGTTCCGTGTAAATTTCTCAATCACTAATGTATTACCTCCAGCCTCGTTTGGCTCTCGATACCTATCATACACCACAATTGTTTTATACGAAAGTGAATAAATACCATACAGTGTCGCAGGTATTCCCAAAATTGTCCCAATAATTGCAATTTTATTCAGAACGTCCCATATCATCGTAGTATTTCCTCCAGTTTATTCATTGTTGTGCTTATTTGGCAATAGAGTCCACTTATATATTGGGAATTATAGCATATTTATGGCCTATATTCAATTGAACGTCCATCTTTCAGCTTTCTTTTTCATACCACACCGGCCTTGCGGCTGTCTCGAAGCCGGTTCGGTGGGAGATCGCCACGCCGCCTGTGCCGGAGGCGCAATGCACCACCAGCAGGCGGCCCAGCCAGTCGCGGCCAGCGGCGATGCCGACGTGTTCATCCTCCGGATAGAACAGCAAGTCCCCCGGCTGTACTTCGTCCCACTCTATGTCCACGCAGTTGGCATGCTGCTCTGCTGCGCCGCCGCCCTGCCCGATGATGTATCTGCCGCCGCTGGCGTTGTAGAACGCCCAGTCCACGAATAGCGATAGGTAACCCTTTGATACTATCTCCAGGTTTTCCCCCGCTCCACACCGTGCGTGAACCTTTCAGCTCACACGGCGTTCCATCGTAAGTTGAAATGAAAATCACCAATGAAAATTACAACCGCTCTTTTCAATAAGATGTATAGGATTGAAATTCGGGCAGTTGCAGCCATCTGCGAAGTCTATTTAGTGTTCTCAGTTGTTTGCTGTCAGGTTTTAGTTTCAGTATATAATGTGCAATCGTATCTGGCCGTGTTGCATGAAGCAAGCGGTGGACTTCATCTGTTACTAACACCAGATTTCCGTATTTGTCATCTCCGCCGAAGTGCCTTGGTATGCGGTGATGACAGTGCATATGCCCCAATTCCAGCGGCTGTTTAGTCACATAGCAGCGTCCCATTTGCCCGCAGTAGAGCGATAGGCGATTGTCATTGTACTCAACACTCCTATCCATGATGGGGTTTCTCATCATTTCTCTTAGGATTGAAATGTTGACGCATGAGAGGCTTTTATGGATTTCGGCTCGCCCTTCTGGGGTGTAACGATTGACTTTCTTCGGCTTGAACATGGGGGCTTTGTGTTTAAGATACCCTATCGGTATCAATGCCCGTCCATATACATACCGAAGCATTTTGCTGTTTCCATACCGTTCAGCAATATAACTGGGGAGTTTATCCCCCGATTTTTGCGTATATCTTCGCAGGCGCGCATTTAGTTCGTGTTTGACCAGAAAGGCTATTTTACGCATATCCAGAGTTATATTTGTTGCGATACGATAGTAATTGTGGATGCCCAGCACATAGGCGTTATAGGCATCTACGGCACGGCTCCCATCATTTGTATCTGCCGGGTGTGCCATTGCTCTGGTATGCTGCTGAACCTTTGATTTCATTGCCTGATATGCCTTATCTGTCATCCCAGAGTAAACTGTGTACCCTGGTGACCCGTTGGCTTTTTTCCCTTTTTGACGCACTCTGATTTTGATGCCCAGAAATTCAGTGTAATGCTTTTTCAAGTTCACTATCCCCGACTTTTCAGGACTAATGTCCAATCCGAGACGCGCTTTCAGCCATTGCTGTGTGGCGGCAAATAGCTTTACCGCATCACTGCGCTTGCGGCAAAGAATTTTGAAGTCATCCGCATATCGGACAATCCAACATTCTTTTAACTGCGTGCTTTGCAATGCGCGATAAGTCTTTCCTCTACTCGCTGTTCCGTTTGGCGCAATGGTAACCGCATATTGATGATGTGTGGGTATAGTTTCCCATTGACTGGAAATCCACCAATCCAATTCATTCAGTACCACATTTGCCAGCAACGGCGAGATGATGCCGCCTTGCGGCGTTCCCCGTTCTGGGAAGCCGATTTCTGCGACTTCTGCCTTTAGCATAGCTGACAAGATGGAGAGCAAGGTTTTATCCCGAATACCCATCTGCCAAAGCTGTTTCAGCAGTTTCCCATGCTGGACATTATCAAAGAACCCTTTAATATCAATGTCCACCACAAAGTGCAGTCCACTGCGCTGTACGAATTTGTAAACTTGTGCGATGGCGTGTTCTGCACTTCTACATGGGCGAAAACCGTTATTCCGTTCATGGAATTTCGCCTCACAAATTGGCTCCATTACTTGGAGGACGCATTGCTGTATCAATCTGTCCATGATGGTCGGAATACCCAGCGGTCTTGTTTTACCGTTGGCTTTTGGAATTTCCACACGTCTTACCGGTTGGGGAATATAGTGTTTTAATCTGGTGCGTATATAGGTTATCAGGCTATCTTCCTGCCACTTGGACAGGTCTTTGATTGTTTTTCCATCCACGCCGGGTGTATGACTTCCTGTATTTTTCTTGATATTGCGATAGGCCAGCATGATATTTTCTTCTGAGAGAATAATTGTCATCAATTTTCTGAACACTTTGTTTTCTTTGCTCTGTGTGTATAAAGTGTCCTGTACACCCTGAAAATCATAATACTCAGCGTTTCGGATTTTCTGCACTTTCTGTTCTTTCGTTGCGGTTGGCAAAGTCGGCATCCTCCTCTTTCCCGAGAAGTGGCCTTTCTTAGTCATACTCGAACCTTTGCATTTTTCATTCTGATTTGTTCTTTCAATCTACGACTAATGCCTATCCCTCCACCGCTTATTATCACGGTTTCATCGGTACTATGACATCGCTCTCGGTTAGATAAAGGCGGGTTATACCTTGCGGCTTTCCCTCGCCAACACTTCATTGCACGCAAATGCTCCATGTTCTAACCTTTCCACGTTCCGATATTCCTATCTTTTTCATGGCGTCTTTAGGTGTGTCCTTTAAGCCTGTACGCTTGGCCGTGCCTGTAACACGGCAGGGTGTTTTATCCCAGACTAACCTTACTCCACCCCACGTACCCCGCGCTTGGCGGTCATGGCATTTCTACCATGTCTGCATTTAGACCCGTACACTCGGACATTCGTCGGCAGGTCACGAACCTGCATTCTCACCATGGACGCTTTATAGACCCCCGGCCTATAACCTACACACGCCACCTCTGGCGCACTTTCCTCGCTCTGGGAAACTCCCAGCGTTAGGGTAGCTCTCAGCCGTCTTTAGCGGGCTTTACACGGTTTGGCGTTTGCGCACCTCTCCGCATACCGCGAGCTTAGGGGAGCGTTTCAGGGCGTTACCCCGTCATTCCACTTCTTGGAATATCAGTTCTATGAAACTTTATCTGGCTCCTTTCAATCCTTATTTTTTGTTTCACGCCTAACCTTTTCAGTTAGGAACGTGTCGCACAGCCGGAACAGTCCAATCCGTAGGGCTGCTCCGTGCCGGTGGTGGCGCTGCCCTCGGCTGTAACCTCCGTCAGCTCGCCCCAGTGGTCATCCCAGCCCAGCACCAGCGATTTGCCGCCCCAAAAGTAATCCACCTTGTCCACCAGTGCCAGCGCGTAGGTGACGACCATGCGCCGTTCCATAGAGAGATCGTCCGGCAGGCGCTCCCACACCTCCATAGCCTCGCCGGTGGGTTCCATGGTATGGCTGTCCGCCACAACGCCTGCCGGGGACAACGCTGCCGCCACCGCGATTACCGGCAAAGCCAGCAGCAGGAACAGCACCACACCGCCGCCCGCTGCGGCTATCGCCTCAATACCGGTGCGGATGGCCTTGCCTGCCGCCTGCGCCATCTGCTCCAGCCGCTGCCCCGCTTTGCGGGCGGCGGCTTTCGTCTGCTGGAGCATCTGCCGCTGGGCGGCGCGCTGGGTATGCTGCTTTGCCTGCTGCTGGGCGATGGTCATAGTGGACGCGGGTGCTTTTGGTGCTGGTTGGCGCGGCACTGTGGCAGTGTGCTGCGCTACGGCGGACTGCTCCGTTGACCGCCACATATCCCGCTGCTGCACCTGCGCCGCCGTCGCTTCCTGCCGCTGCCGCACCTTTTGCGCACGGTATTTGTGCAGGACGTACTTCCGCTGAAGCTGCTGCGTGGCGCGGAATGTCAGACGGGCGGCGTCTACCCCACTCTGTTGCGCCTGCTCCGTGGCATACTCCACCGGCTGACGCTGGTGCTGGGTCTGCCGTTCCTGCTTCTGCTGGGCGTAGTGCCGCTGCAAGATACGCACCGCCGTGCGGGGTATGGCGTTTTGCTGCCGCGTTTTCGGCTGTTCCATAGTGGCACGGGTCTTGACGTCACGCATTTTGCTCCCCCGGCTTGGTGGTCATCAGGCGGTACAGCTCCGTATCACGGGGCAGCTCATTGATGAAAGGCACGAGGCAGGAGCCCACCTTGATCAGCCCGTGGCCTGCCGGTGCGTCGCTGACGTAATCCATCTGCGCGTCGCTGGCATCCAGCAGCTTGGCCAGCTCCGCACGGTCGGTGGGTGCCTGATTCAGCAACACCAAAAATTCGCTGTTGGCGAACATCAGCCGCGCCGTGTCGGATAGCAGGCACTCCTCCACGTTCTGCGTAATGCCGGTGAGGGTGGCATAGTATTTACGGAATCGCTTCCAGCATTTGTAAAGGAACTCGCTGGAATAGTTGTTGATGGCGCTCTTACCGCCCACACCGGGGCTGGCGAAGAACAGATAGATCTCATCAATATAGACGTGGGTGTACCGCCCCTGCTGTCGGTTGCGAATGACGCGGTTGAGGATGCTGTCCAGCATCACCAGCAGGCCGATGGGCTTGAGGTTTTCGCCCAAGTCCTGAATGTCGTAGCAGATGATACGGTTGCGGGTGTCGATATTGGTCTGGTGGGCGAACACGTTAAGACTGCCGGTAGTAAACAGCTCCAGTGCCAGCGCGATCTCATGGGCGACAGGCTCCTTCTGCCGCATAAGGTCATCGTAGAGGTCTTTCAGCGTGGGCGGATCGCCCTCGTATTTACGGATGTACTTGCGGTAGATATTGGCAGTACAGCGGTCGATGATGGACTTCTCCTTCGCGCCGATCTCGCCTGCGCCCATGAGCTGTTCACACAGGCTCATGATGAACTCGCTTTTCAGCACCAACGGATTGCGCCCGTCGCCGTACTCCTTGGAGATGTCCAGCGCGTTGACATAGCTGCCGTTGGAGGCGGAGATGGTGATGACCTCGCCGCCCAAGGCGCGGATCAGCGGGCCGTACTCGCGCTCAGGGTCTACCACAATAATATCGTGGTCGGTATTCAGTCCCACGAAGCCGATCTCCTGCTTGGCCATCATGGACTTGCCGCTGCCGGACACACCCATATAGAGGCCGTGTCCGTTGAGCATCGCGTCGCGGTTGCAGATGATAAGGTTGCGGGACACAGCGTTGACGCCGTAGTACAAACCGCCGGTGTCCATGATCTCCTGCGTCTTAAAGGGCAGCAGCACGGCGGTGCTCTCCGTGGTCAGCGTCCGCATGGCGTCAATACGCCGCAGGCCGTAGGGCAGCACCGTGTTCAGCGCGTCCTCCTGCTGGTGCTTCATAGTGGCAAACTGACAGCCGTGGGAACGGCCAATGGCAGACAGTGCCTCCGTATCCTGCTCCAACTGCTCCTCGCTGTCGGCAAGGTGGGTCAGCGTGACCAGCGCGTACATCATCCGCTGGTCACGGGCGGTGAGATCGTCCAGAAACTCCCGTGTTTCCTTCCGCATCTGCTCCAGATCATAGGGGATATTGGCGGAGAAATTGTTATGGTGGTTCTGCCGCTGCTGCCAGCGGGTGATGTCGCTCTCCACCGCCATGATGCGCCGGTGCATCTCCGATACAGCCTCGTCTGTGGCCACCGGCACAATGTCGATGGACAGCATCATGTTCCGGGGGTAGTCCATCAGCTCGGTGATCATGGTGTCCTTGATGAAGCTGGCGTACTCCCGCAGGAACAGCGTGCGGCCCACACGCTCGTCCACGGCGTAGTGGTCATGGAAGAATTGCAGCGTTTCCGGCGCGATGGCGTCGCGGAAGTCGTGGCCGCGCCGCTGGGCGGTTTGCAGGTCGAAGGCGAAGGCCGATTCCTGCCCCACGCGGAAGAAGTCGTGGAACAGCCGCAGACGCTCGTTGAGGGTGATTTCCCGTATACCGGAATCCATGCGGCCGAGGCCAGCGGTCAGATCGGTTCCCACGCGGGCGAAGAAGGTGCGAGCCTCCTCGATACTGTGCTTGGCAACGGACACGGTGATGTACTTCTCCTGCACCAGATTGTTGCTGCCGCTGGCCTTGTCCAGCAGAATGTCGTTGTACTCGCGGCGCATATAGTCGCGGCCATCCTGCCGGTAGGCCATCAGGAGATTCCGGCTGAACTCCTGCCGGTTGAGCTGGCGGTTCACCAGCGTCAGCTTGATGCCCGCGTCGATGGGCAGGCTGTTGAGAACGCCGCAGTAGCCCAGAAACAGCTCCATTTGCTTTTCCGGCGAGGCCACGGCATAATTGATGTCAAAAAAGCGCCAGGTCTTGGAAAACCTGCCGCTTACACGAAAGATACCGTCTTTATAGATGCGCTTGATGGGGATGGACTGCTGCACGCTGCGTGGGATGCGAAAGGCGTCCCGTTCCGTGCTGCGGCCCTTGAATAGTTTTCTCACTTCTTGTCCTCCTTCTCCCAAAGGTCGTATAGGTAATTCTCGCTGTGCCACAGCCGCCGACCGGCAAGCAGAAAATTGGTCTTGCACCACGCCCACAGGAATTGCTCCAGCGTCAGGCCGTTGTAGTGGAAGAAGCCAGCCGCTGCCATAGGCGCAGCGCCCACGATGCACAGCCAGCCCAGCGTCTCGCGGTCTAACACGCCCCGCAGGGCGAAGTACAGCCCCACCGCCGTACCCACGGCCAGCAGCGAACAAATAAGCTGCCGCGCTGTCAGGCCGAAGTAGACAGTCTCCTTGTAGCTGCGTATCTCTTTGTTGATTTTGATTTCCATGTGTTTCCTCCTTACATCCCAAACATCTCCCGCACCACGCGGTCGGCACCTTTCACCAGTCCCACCAGCACCAGCATATTGAAGATCCCCTCGCCCAGATAGCCCCACACCTGCGTGACTACCGAGCCACCGCCCAACACCACCGTGTCGCTGGCGGCGAAGGCCGAGAACACGATGCAGGCCAGCACGATCACCGCGCCCTCCAGACACACGCCCATATAGCTTTTCAGAAAGGCACGTCCCATTTGGGACGTGCCTTCTCCCGCAAAGGATGCCAGCGCCACCGGCGACAACGCGGCGTACAGGTACAGCTTAAAGAATCGACCATACACGGTGAGGATCATCAGAAACGCCAGTACCGTGATAAGCAGGCAACCCAGCAGCGTTACCAGCCACAGGGGGATACTGGCGAGGAAGCCCACATCCTCGATAGCAGTCGCCATCTCCGCAGGCAGTGACACCGTTGCCCCGTCGATACCGCCCACGCTGCCGGCAGCGGCGGAGATGATACCGGCACAGACCGTGAAGATGTCCACCATCAGGTCGATGCCGTAGGTGACAGCCAGCTTTGCCATAACAAAGTAGATAAAATGCCGCAGGACGTGTTCGGGCCGCTGAAAGTCCCGAAAGCTGGCGTTGCTGCGGAAGATGCCGATGGCTAAAAACAGCACCAGCAGACCGTAGCCGATGCCCTGCATGGCTCCGTTGACGGTCTGGATCGTCTGCCAGATGGTGCCGCCCTTGAACGCCTGGGGCGATTGGGTCAGCAGCGACCACATCTCCGTCAGCTTGTCGTTCCACACGCCAAAGGCATAGTTGAGATTGTCAATGATCCAGTTGTTGTCCATGGCTTACACCGCGCCGATTAGCGTCAGAATCTCCTTGGCAAAGGCAATAAGCAGACCGCCGAACAGACACAACAGGCCCTGCGTTCGCTGGCTGGCGTCGTGGCTCTGGATGCTCATGCCCACCTGCACGATGCCCCAGCCGAGAATGATAATGCCGATGGCCTTAATGACCGAAAAGATGAAGTCGGACAGGTTGTTGACGATGGTCAGCGGATCACCGCCGGTTGCGTAGGCGGTGGTGGTTGTCAGCATACAGATACACAGGCTCAAAAGAAATGTGCGGCTTACGCGCCGCGCCACAGATCGTTTCATTCCGTAAATCCCTCCAATAAGATCAATTCCTCCAGCGAGACGAATGCTGCGCTCATGTCGGCGCAAGCATAGTCCGCCAGCTTATGCACATAGGGCGCGGCTCCGCCGTCCTCTGTCCGGCTCAAATTCGGATGCCGCAGGATGTCATATTTCTCGTCCATCACAGGCCGTTCACCGCGGATGAACAGCAGCGCGCAGCGGTTGTCCATGGCCCGCACCTCGTCCGGTGTCATCAGGTCACGAGCCAGCTGCTGACGGCTGACGGAGGTGGAGCCGTTCCGCCCCTTGGTGGTGCTGGTGTGCCGCACGTCCAGTGTCTCCTTGCCCAGCATCTCCGAAATGTACTTGTGGGTAGACTGCTCGTTGCCGCCCAGATACAGCAGCGTGTCAGCGTTGCCCAGCAGTCCCTCCCAGTCGTCCTTGAACAGTGCCTTCAGACCGGATATATTTTGCAGGACGATGGTGGACATGATATTGCGGGAACGCATGGTGCTTTGTATCTTTACAAAATCGCTGGGCAGCGCCACGTTGCAGAACTCGTCCATCATCAGCCGCACAGGAACAGGCAGCGGCCCCTTATGCACCTTATCCGCCTGATAATACAGCGACTGGAACGCGCAGGTATAGAGCATCCCCACCAAATAGTTAAAGGTGCTGTCACTGTCGGGGATAACCGCAAAGACCGCCTGTTTGCGCTCCCCCATCATGGAAAGCTCCATTTCGTCCTGGGAGGTGATGTCCCTAATCTGCGGTATGATGAAGGCCGACAGCCGCACCGCAGCAGTAATGAGGATGGAACGCGCCGTTTTGCCTGCGGCCTGCTGAAAAATATGGTATTCCCGCACCGCGATGTGGTCAGGCTCCTCGTCCTCCAACGCCTCAAACAGCAAATCCAGAGGAGAACGATACGACTCGTCCTCCTCGCTTGCACCACCGTTCTCCAGCATATACAGCACCGTTTCAAAATTCTGTTCCTCCGGTGGCGCTTCATAGAGCAGGTACAGCATCAAGGCAGTGTCCAACGCCACCTCCGAACGCTCCCAGAACGGGTCGCTCTGCTGGGCGTTCTTGGGTGTGGTGTTCTGGATCAGGTTGTTTACCAGCTTCATCACGTCCTTGGCGTCCCGTATGTAGGAGAAGGGGTTGAACGCATCGGAGTGCTGCGGGTCGATGAGGTCGAATACCCGCAGCACATATCCCTCCTCCAGCAGCAGCGGCGCAAGGGCGCGCAGCATTTCTCCCTTGGGATCTGTCACAAGGAAGCTGCCGTTGGCCTGCATAATGTTGGGCTTGCAGAAAAACCTCGTCTTACCGGCGCCGCTGCCGCCCACGATGATTTGTAATAGATTTCTCATGTGCTGCCGCCCGTTCAGGCTCATAGCCACATGACGTGTCAGCAGCGTATTGTTTGTAAAGTCTTTGTCTGCGTACTTCTTGTTAAGCTGCCATGGGCTGCCCCACTGGGCAGAGCCGTACTCCTGCCCGGGCCTGCGATTCTCCCTGCCAGAATAGTACAGGAGAACACCACCGCCGTAGAGCAGTAGAAACGCCAACAAAAACCGCGGTGTATATGCCGTCCAACGGACGGCGAACGGATGGTTCACCGCAGAGGTAAGGCGGCTCACCAGCTCAAACACATTTATGCCGTTTTCATACACACTTGCCGCGATGACCGCCAGCCACAACACGGGTATTGTCAGCATCAGACACAGGGTAGGCGGCACAGGCTTTTTACGCATGGATGCTCTCCCTCCTAATCCGTCTCAAGTTGAGACACATTTCGACAGCGTTTTTACCCTGTTCTTTCACAACATACCACATACCTTTGCCGTCCACCGCTGGCATAGGGGTGGCAGCTGATAAGCGTCAGCAGGTCGCGGCTTGGTTGTATCTTGATCTTATCCACCTCATGGGGCTGGATGACCTGGATGTCGACCACCGTGTAGGTCAGTGTCTCCCATAGGTTCGTCAGCGTAACGGTATCGCCTACCTGCAAACGGTCGATGTGCCGGAAGTAATCCGCACCTTTCCACCCACGATGTCCCGCGATGACGCTGTTGGTGTTGTCACCGCCAATAGGGGCGGAGGTATTGCCCAGCACCGCCGCACCCGCGGCAAGGTGGTCATCGGACGCACCCAAGTAGACGGGCATAGTCAGCTCTATAGCGGGTATCTCCAACACACCAATGATCTCGTCCTCAATGCCGTATGCCACAAGGTCAGCGGCAGACTTCTCGCAGGCTTCCAGATCAACAAGGCCGGATTGTTTTTCGACGTAGATGCGCTGATTGTAGGCTTGCAGGTCTGCCAGCAGTTCGGGATATTGCTGCTCCGGCTTCCGTTCTTCGAGGAAACTCTGCACGGCCTCATCCGTACCGGCTTGCAGCCTGTGTCTCGTGAACACCGGCCACAGCATGACGCAGATGCCCGCCACCGCCAGCAGCGAAGCCAGCACAAGGGATGTCTTACGCATGGCGCGCCCTCCTTGCCAAAAAGTAAGCACCGCCGACTACTGCCATCGTGCCAAGGCCGACGGCGAGGCCGGTGAGGTAGTGCTGCATCCACGAGGAAGTGGCCTTCTGCATTTCTGCGGCAGTCGTTTCCTGCTCTGGCGTATACGACACCCGATGCCCTCGCACCAGCAACCGGTGCGTATTGACGCCGAACGGTGTGCAAGTCACCAGCGTTACATAGTCCTTACCATCCTCGATTTGCAGCAGTGATGTATCGGTCGGCACCACTGTGTTGATGCTGTCCACTTCGTAGGCCAGTGTGTCGCCCAAAACGTGAACAAAAAAAGTATCTCCCAGCTTCAGTTGGTTGATGTCCGAAAACAGTTTGGAACTCGCCATGCCGCTGTGTGCCGAAAGCACCGCATGGGTGCTGTCTCCGCCCACCGGCAGAGATGTGCCTGCTGCATGGCCTACGGCACGCTCCAGCGTTTCCGCGCTGGTGCCGTGCTGTGCTGGCAGGTATACGCTGATTTTGGGAATGTCGATGTAGCACATAACGCCGCCCACCGTAAGCTGCTCGGCATACGCCAAGGGAGGGGCGGATGCCCCTCCCTCTGTAATAGCCGCTGTGCCGGACAGTATGGCGTTGTATTGCTCTGCCGCCTGTCGCTGGGCGGTCAGCTCGGCATCGTCGGTGTCCTCAATGGCGGCGGTATAAGTGGTTTCCACATCCGAATGATACCTTTCGCTCAGAAGTTCTCCCGCCAGTGGGTAAAGCATCAGCCCCAGCGCTGCAATACCGCAAGCCGCCGCCAGTATCCAGCGTTTCACTGCTCGTTTCTGTGCTGTTTGCGACTGCGGATCACGATGAAGCCTGCCGCACCCAGCAGGGCTACACCGCCAATGGTGAACATCCACGTGCCGTAGCCGCCCGTCTTAGGCAGGTCGAAGCCGGGGTTATTGATGATACGCAGCGGCACAACAGCATTTGCATCTGTCATACTCACCGGTTCACCGTTGACGGTGGCGGAGGCGGTCAGCAGTGCCGCACCGCACCGTTCACAGATGCCATCCTCCTTGGTGGTAACTACGACCTTCACGGGATCGCGGGGCAGTACATACCCCTTATCGGTGGCAACCTCGGTCAGTGTGTAGGTATCATCCTCAATGCCGCGGAGAACGATATGACCCTTGAGGTTGGGGATCAGCATGGTGGCCTCGGACTTGTTGGACGTGAAGCCGGTAACATTGTAGACTTCGCCCTCCATGTTGGCCTTGATATAGTAGCCGTCCGTATCGTTGTAGGCGATAAACTTCACCTTGCCGAAAGTGCCGTTGTTGTCACTGAACTGTTTGAGAAGGTCAATGGCATAGACATAGACGTGGCAGCAGTCCTTGAGGGTGTCAAAGTAAGTCGTGTTGGTACGCTTCCAAGTCAGTACAACCTCGTTGGGATTGTCGGTATCGCCCAGCTGTGCGTCGGCGGTCAGGGTAGCGGCGTAGGTGATACGCATGGCGCAATCGGAATAACCGCACTTCACACTATCAGTGTAAACAGAGGTCGCTTCATTGATCTCCGCCAGACCGCTCTCCGTCATCTTGATGGTCATGGTGTTGGCGGTATCATCGTAACCTACGGTAAATTTGCCGGAGTTCTCGGCCCATGTGACGATCTTGTCGGTACAGCCAGCGTCCTTAAAGAACTCGATAACGACGTCGTTCTTGTCGTACTTGATGCCCTTACTCAGAGTATCCACATAGGTATACTCGCTCAGAGCAGATGCCTTGGAGGTGATCGTGGGCAGGGTACTGATGATCTGGTAGTCCACCGTATCGCCGATAGAGGCGGACGCAGTATGTGCATAGCTGTCCCCAATGTCGGTCAGGTTGCCGGTATTCTTGCCGGTGGAGCTCTTGGCCTCACGCACGGTCTTTTCGAGGTCGGGATTGCCGGTCTGATTTTTCGGATATACGGTAACATCGTAGTTCCACTCACTTCCATCAATGATGGTCATGGGCAGGGACACAAAGAAGGGATTGCAGGTGCTGGTCACATTTTCGGGAACACGAGTCTCTACGACGAGATACAAACCCTGCTCCATTTCGGATGCGGAGGTGTGGCCGGTGGCATCCGTTTCGGTCATGGCAACGCCGCCGTCCTTGACAGCGGCCTCCAGCGCGTTTTTGACCGTGGTGGCATTGGCAGCCAGTGCCGCGGACAGCTTGCTGTTCAGAGTATCGCTGGTAAAGTAGTTGATTCCGCCCTCAGTCTTGTGAGCGTCCGCAGCGGTCAGGCCGATAGCAGGCAGCACGGCGTTGCTGCGCTCAGAGCCATCAAAGCCATACAGCACACCCACCTGACGCTGACCATCCACCAGCTCACTGTTCATGGCGATGTCGGCTACGCGGAGGTAGGTGAACTCCACACCCTGGATGGCGTATTTTGCCAGCTTGTCAACAACGGCGTCATCATGCAGACCGGTGCTGACGTAGGACTCGGCATCCCACGCGCCGTCGCTGCTGGCCTTGGTGATGTCGTATTTGTAGATGGAAAGGGATACTTTTTTGCTGGGGTCGATGGTCGGTTCTGCGAACGCTGTGGTGATGAGGCTCAATGCCATAATAGCGGCCATGAGCAGCACGAATACGCGGTGAATCTTTTTCATTTTATTTTCTCCTTCATTTCAAAATTTTTGCAAAAATAAACACCCATGCAAAGCATGAGTGCCGCAAACAGGAAATAGGTTGTGAAGCCTGTGCCGCCCGTGAAGGGCAGTGTGAATCCTGCATTATTGCAGGCGGTAATGGTAATGTCACGGTCATTGCTGTCCAGCGTTCCCGTGAACAGCGGCTCGGTCAGGAGGGTGTACCCTGCGGGAGCTTTGGTTTCCGTCACGCGGTACTGCACGCCGATCTTGAGGTCTCTCCACTTGACGATGCCTGTCTTGTCGGTGGTGATCCGACTGACCTTCGTCCATGTCTTGCCGTCTGCGGAAGTCTCCAACAGCAGCTCCGCCCCAGCAAGAGGTGCGCCTGTCGCATCCACCTTGCGGACGGTGATGCTGCCCTTCTCTTCCACGATTTTGACCTTGAAGTGGATATACGCCCACACGGGGTCGGGCAGCGAGGTCAATGCCGTACACGCCTGATAATTGCTGCCGTTGCTGGGTTCCAGCAGCACGGACTCCGTGCCCTCTACATCCAGTGAATACCCGTAGTCGCTGCTGATATAACCGTTCAGCTTCGCCGCAGCGTCCTTTGTGGCCGTCACGGTCAGCACATTTCGCCGTCGGCTGACGCTCACACCGCTGATGTCGGTGTCGAAGTAATACTGTGACAGCACACCGTTGGTATCGGTGGCCGTACCGGTGTATTGACTGCCGTCCCACGTCAGCGTAATGGCATTGGTGTCCGAAAGTTGATTGCGGTACTTCACCGCAAAGCTGGGGATCACCCCATGACCCATGATACGGTCAATAAGGATGTCATACGCCTCCTGCACGCCGTCACCGGCGTAGTGGAACAGGTTGGCGCAGGTGGTATCATACAGGGTATACGGATAGGTCGTACTGCGGTAGCCGCACACGAACTCCCAAATTACTGCCTGCGTTGCCAGCTGCGCGCAGTCGGGATGGATGCCATAAAAATCATAATTGCCGCCGTAGCCGTAGGAGAGCGCCAGCGTCACAGCGTACCGCTGATTCCAGCTCAGGCTGCTCCAACTGGTGGAGGAGTAGCTCAGATCACCGCTGGCAGACCGAACGGACGGCTCCATACAGTAGGCAGGTACGGTCGTGCCCGTATCATTTCGGGTAAAGTATTTCAGCTTTGTGCTGGTAAATGCGCCCCACTGCGGTACGGGAGATCTGTCCTCATGGTATCGGTACTCGTTGCCGCCGCTGATCGTGCCTGTGACCGTGGCAGCGTGGGCGGTCACAATGGACAACCCCATGACAGCCACCAGCAGACACACAAGTGTCAGCAGCTTGGAAATGGTTTTCTTCATATATCGTGTTCCTTTCCCCCAATGCAAAAGGCCGGCAGCATACGCTGTCGGCCTTTTGGTCGGGTATTCAGTTGGCTTATCCGTACAGCACCACCACGATGTACTCGTCCGATGCCGCATCATAGCGGGCGGTGCAGTTGAACCGCGCATACACGCTGACCGTTTCCGCGCCGTCCATGGCGGCGAGGCAGGCGAAGGTGGCGTCCACGTTGCCCTTTACGGCGGCGGTCAGTGCCGCCTGCCCGCCATTCTCCGCCAGCCATGCCACGCTGTCTGCCGTGCCGGGGAAGTAGCTGGAGTCGGCGGAGGTCATTGTGGTGTCGATGGTCACGCCGTACTGCGCTCTTGCGTACTCGTTGCCCGCTTGGATAGCCTCCGCGATGGAGTAGATGTCTCCGCTGGCGGCAGGCTTCGGCGTGGGCGCAGGTTCGGGGGTAACTTCCGGCACTGTCTGTTCCAGTTCCTCTGCCAGTGTCGGTGCAGGTACAGGCATCACCGGCTGTTCGGGCGTAGTCGGCTGCTCCGGCACGTCGGGCTGTCCCTCACCATCGGGCACGGGGCTTTTGGGAGCATCTGCCTTGCCTTCGGGCTGCTGGGTGTTCTCCTGCGGCTTGGCATCCTGCGCGGGGTCGGCAGGGTTCTCCACATCGGAGGCATCTGCCGGTGCAGGCACATCCTGCTTTTCATCGGCCACTGTCTCACCGGTCACGGCGGTGGCTGACAGAGCGCCGAGCTGTGCTGCGCCACCCAACGGCGCCGTTTGTCCGGCGCAGCCCACAAGCAATGCGGTAAGGCAGACTGCCAACAGGAATACGGGTACTTTTCTCATGTAATTCCCTCCTTAAATATTAGGTTACTATTATTTTATCGCACCATTTGTATGCCGTCAAAAAATCGGCAGTGTCAGCTTTTGCCGAAAATTGCGTCTCAAGTTGAGACGCAATTTTCGCCGTGAACATACCATCTGCCGCGGGTGCGCCGCTGACCACGATGTGGCTATCCGCGCTCTGCGCGGATAGTAAGGGTTTCCCCCTTGTATGCCTTATAAGCCGCTGCGCGGCTCCGGTCAAGGCCCGCCCAGCGCGCACGTTGGGCGGCTCGTGGGTGGCTGCCGCAAGGCAGCCGCCCAGCCTTGACGGGTGTTGTGCGGCGGCTTACACTCCCCCAGCAGGGGGAAACCCTAACGTCCGTTGTGCTGCATCGGGACACGGCTTCTCTGAGGCATGATGCTCTTTTCCATTGATGCGCCGATCTGCTTGCTCATCTTCTGTATCTGGTCAAGCGCCTGCCGTCGTTCCTGCGCGTCCCAGCCGTCGTACAGTGCGGGCAGCTCTGCGGTATCCGGCAGGTCACGTTCTACGCCGAAACGACGGCACAGCAGATACGATACGCTCTGTGCATCCAGATTGGACTCGGCATAGTCGTACTGTGCGTTGTAGCCTTTTCCGTGCAGCCGCGAGTGTGCCACCGCTGTGGCGATGGCGGCGAACATCTCATGGTCGGGATAGTCGGGATTGATAGCCAGCTCCATCCTCTGCGGGTCGTAGACCGCAGGGGTGTCTAAATCCTTGTCGATGACCACCTGACATACAGCATAGTTCAGCAGCGTGGTCATGGCCGATTCCATATCCCGTGTGTCGTTTTGCAGATGCACCTCCTTCAGAGGCCGCCCCTGCGTCTGCCGCACATCGTAGGCGTCCGCCAGCGTATAACCCTTGCCAAAGGTGGAACGGGCGAAAATATGGATGCCGTTGCCGTTCTCACTGGCCGGTACGGAGCGTCCCAGCATTTTCCATTTCTCCTTTGTGCCGAACACGGTCACGTTTGCATCCTGCACCATCGCCAGCGCAATATTGCCTGCACTGTATGCCGGATTGTCACCTTGCAGCTCCAGATAGCGGGTGTACGCCTCGGCGCTGCTGGTGATCTCCAGCACACCCGCGTCCTGCAAGGCCATCAGGTTCTCCCTGTCGGCCTGCTGACGCGCTTTCCACTGGGTGTCATTTTCTGTTTTTCTTGATACGATGGCCTCCAGATTTGCCATACTGAAATCCTCCTATTCTCGCATTTTCGGCGGTGTCCGTCCGTTGGGCAGCTGCGGCTCTACGTCCTGTGCGGCACGCTTCAGCGCCGCCAGCCGCCCTTTCACTGAGGGCTTGCCCTCAGTAGTCGTCCTCTCTTGCGGCAAGCCATTCCCGCGCTGTGGTGAGAAGTTCCCTTGTGGAGCGCGGGCATCTGCTTTTTTTGCCGCATCATCCTCTCGCTTCGGCGCGGCATAGCCGTGGCGTTCCAAAAACAAATTGACCTGCGATGCAAAGTCCACGTTGGTGATGAGGTCTACTAACCCATCACCGGCGTTTTTGTCCTTGACCACCGCGTAGAGGATGCCTTTCTTGGCATAGGCGCTGAACGCGGCCAGATCGCTTTCCCGCAGCTGGAACACCCGCAGTTCCTTACCCTCCCGCAGCAGACGCCCCATATTGGTCTTGCCGGATACGCGCTTGTTGTCCTTTGCCAGTGCGTAGAGAAATGCCGCCAGATTTTTGCTGCCGGCGGCCAGCAGCTTAACGGTTGCTTCCGTGATCTGTAAGCCTTCCCGTACCATCAGGTCAGCGGCTTCGCTGCCTGCATCCATGTTCCCGACCTCCTTTTTCCGAAATTTCCTGTTCCCGCTGTGCGGTCAGCTGCTGCTCGATGCGCTGTGCGTCCGTCTCGATGCAGCAGCACTGTCTCCACTCCCTCCGCAATATCCGCAGCCTGTCCGTATACGCCGCGATGTCCGCATCCAGTCCCGTCACACCTCTGCGCCGCGCCAGATACAGTTGTCGCCGCTGCTTGGTGAGCGCGTCCATCTCCGCTTGCAGCGCGTCCCGCTGCATGGTGAGCTGCTGCCGCGTCTCGATGCGGTTTGTCCACAGATAGCGGAACTGCGCCTGATACCTGTCCAGCTTCAGCACCTCCCGCCGCAGGGCAGACGAGGTACGATACACTTTCCGCCGCGGCGAGGACAGCAGGTACAGGTAGTACAGATACAGCCGTTGAAAATAAGACAGCGGCTTTCTCTGTACCGGTTTTCGCCGTATACGATAGGTCTTGCGGGGCAGCTGTACCGGCTGCTGCGGCGCAGCCTTTACCCTGCCGCGTATGGCGGCCTCGTCGTACCCATCGCCCAGACTATCCAGCCGGATAAACCTTTGGCCGTCAGGCGGACGCACGGCGGTGTGCTTTACATTGGCGCCGCTTTTTACCTGATACCCCATGCGCCGCATCTCCCGAAAGAAGTCCGCATAGCTGTACGACCTACGGATAGCCTCGTCCACATCGCGGCGCACCACATCCCGCAGGTTTGTCCTGCCGTGGCGCTGCGCCTGATACTGGCCCTGCGGCACAGCGGCCTCGGATGGCTCGATGATGGACAACCCATGCTCACGGCACAGGGCGTCCGACACACCGCGGATGCCCTCGTAGTAGTCGCGGAAGGTGTCGCGGTACATCTTCCCGTCCACAAAGGACACGGCGTTGAACACCACATGATTGTGCAGATGCGCCCTGTCCAGATGGGTGGCTACTACCACCTCATACCGCCCGCCCAAAAGACGCTGGGCCAACTCTACGCCGATGGTGTGAGCCTGCTCCGGCGTCACCTCGCCGGGGCGGAAGGACTGGATCACATGATAGCCTTTGCGGACACGGTTCTGCTTGCCCCAGCGCCGTGCCGTCTGCATCATGTCCGGATAGGCGGTGTCCCTGCCGCAGTTGATGGCTGTCTCGAAGCATACACGCTCCGTCTTGCCGCGATCCAGCGCGTAGTCCACCGCCGTTTTCAGATAGGTCTTTTCCTCGTTGGCGGCATAGCTAAGACATTTATCCAGCCTGCCCCGTATGACGATGATCTTCGTATAGGCCATTAAAAGCTGCCCTTTACCAGCCGCCACGCCCTGTGGACAAGTGCCACGGCTTGGTCGATCTGACTGTCTGCCGCATATTTCTGTCCGTTGACGGTGTGGGCGATCTGATTGATGTTGTTGCCGATGGCGGACAACTCCCGCAGCAGTGCAGCGTATGTGTCGGGTGGCCGTGGCCGCAGCTGTACGCCCAGTATCAGGCTACGGAGAAATGGGTCGATGCCCAGTCCTGCGGCAGCGGCCTGTTTCCGCAGGTGGGCAAGCTCGGCATCCGTCAGCCACACGCTGACGTGCCGGTTTCGCGTTCTCGTCGGCATCACCTCCTATAAAAAATGCGTCTCAAATTGAGACGCGAAGCGTAAACGCGGGGTCTTAGGGGCTGTGCCCCTAACAAGCGGCATTTGTGCTACCAAATGCCATGCTTGCGTGGACAGCACCGAAACGGTGCTGTCCCCTCTATCGGGTCGGGGCAGTCTTTGCGTGACAACGGGGCTTGATATGCAGGCCGTGCCGCTGGGCAAACTCCGTGATGGTCGGCCTGTCGGTGGAACATGGCCAGCTGAAATCGTCAGCGGTCAGGCCACGGTATCCATTTTCCGGCAGGTCAATGCGCTGGCCGGTAAGCACTGTGCCATAATGTTCCACAGTGATATGGCAAGCCAGCAGGCACGGCTGTGACCAGTCCTCCTCGGAGGTCTGCATATCATAGGCAAAAATACCGTTTGGCAGTTCGGAACGGCGGACACGCTCCACGGTGAAAAGGGCGGGTATGCCGCATATCTCCACCGCTTCAAAGCGTGTCTTGTGAATATCCATGGCCATCATGTCGGTTCACCTCAATGCTCCGGCGTGTCGGGACGTTCTCTCTTGGGTGCATCACGCTTTTTGAACGGTTCTACCCGTATGGTCACTGGCGTGTTGTCCTTGATTCCCAGCAGTATCTCTGCGTGGTGGAACTGCTTTTTATAGAACTCCATCTGCTGCGGGGTCAGGGAGGTAAAGTCATCCTCACCCAAACCGCAGACAAAGAACGAGCCGAACACACCGCCGTAGCCGCCCGGCATACTGCGGTTGAACTCGTTGGGCTTCAGCATCCCCTCATCGTCACAGACAACGGCCACTTTGTCCTCAAAGGGGTAGATGGCCTGTATCAGACCACCCACCGCCGCCTGCATTTCGTGAAGGCCGTTGAGTTCCTTTTCATAGGGCGCTGCCCCAGGTTCTACCATCAGGACTTTCATGCGCTCCCTCCTATCGTGTCATATCATGGTTTCGCTTTTTCGGCTTAGACTCTTTTTTCGGCGGCGCGTCGCCATCCTCCAGAAAATCCAGCAGCTCCTGCGGCGACGGCTGGTGCGGCTGGACGGTGTACCCCGGCAGCAGCTGCCCATTCACGGAAAACAGGTGCGCGTGATTTTCCGGCAGAGGCGGTGACAGCTCTTGAAACAGATGGGCATAGGCGGCGATACGCCCCTGCACATACCGTTCGGCAGCTGCTTTATCCGTATACCGCTTGTTGTCCTGACTGGCCAGCGGCGATGGCGTACTGCTGTATGGGTCTTTCCTGCGCGGGACATTGTAGTTCACGCTCCATGACACATACCACGCCACCGGCATCTGCTTTTTCTGCTTATAATCGTAGGCAGTATCCTCGCGGATGCGGTAGGACATCTGATAGACCATATTGCTGATTCTGCGCCAGCCATAATCGGTATCCTCCCACCGATTGCCGCTGTGCTGCACCTCCGGCGTTTTTACATAATCGATGGCCTTGTCCAGTATCATGGTCTGCGCCGCCTGCTCCTCCCAGCGTTTGGTGGCCTCCTGCAAGTCGCGGAACACGGCCTTTTCCGCCTCCACGCTCTTGTTCCGCAGTGCTTGCAGTCGGTCAAGGGGCATCCGCGTCAGTGCTGACAGGTCGGCATGGCGTTGGTCAAAAGAAATATGATGCTCCAGCGTCAGCTTGTGGCCCTCCTCCAGCTTGTCGCCGTAGGAATAGGCGGTGTAGAACGAGTCCTCCCGCCGTTCCATATCCATCACCTCGCTTTACCCTGCGCCGCTTTTTTTGCTGCTTTTTCCTGCTCGGCTCTGGCCTTCTGCCTGTCCAACGCCTTCTGCCGCAGATCCAGCGCCTCGAACACCACACGCTTCACATCGCCCACCGTGGTATCCTTCTTGGGGAAGTAGGCGCGCAGCTCATCCTCGCTGAACGTGACCTTCAGCGGCGGCGACATCTCACGCTTGGTGGGTGCTACGGTCTGCTCGATCTTCTCCGTGGTCAGCTTGCCCGCCTGACTGTCCTTTTTCAGCTCGGCGGCCTGCGTACCGGAGGGGACTTTATCCTCCCGTTTGATGGCGTCCGCCAGCGTTTTCTGCTCCTGCGGCTTCAGATAGGAAATATCCGCGGCGGTGTTCACCGGCAGCTTCTTTTCCTCCACCATGTCCTGCAATTCCGGCTCCAACTTCGTCAGGCGTGTCAGCCGCTGGATGGTGGCGCGGCTCTCGCCGGTCTGCTGTGCCAGCTGTTCGTCGGCACGCATAGGCTTGTACCCCGCCTCCAGCTGCGCTTTGGTAGGACGCCCCGCCTTGCGTTTCATGGCCTCCAGCTTCATAGAGTAGGCACGTGCCTTGACCATAGGCGAAATATTCTCACGCTTGAGGTTGGAGTCCACCATGTAGATGATGGCGCTGTCCCGATCCATGTCGCGGACGATAGCGGGAATCTGTGCTACGCCAGCCAGCACACAGCTGTGCTTACGGCGATGGCCTGCCACCATCTCGTAGCGGTCAGGGTCTTTGCTGCTGCGGATGACCGTGACAGGCTCCAGCACGCCGAACTTCCTGACGCTCTCCACCAAGTCCAGCATATCCTTGTCATCCTGCACGGGGAAGGGATGCCCCTCGAAGTCGTCGATCTTGTCCACCGGCAGCATGACCACAGAACCCAGCGCGCCCTCGCCCACGATGTTCAGCTTGAAATCCTTGGGAATCCCCTCCGCGTCCGTCTCCTGCTCCTTTTCGGGCAGCTGCTCTTTTTCCTCCGCCACCTCCGCCTTGGACGCAGGTTTATCCTCGGCAGGTTTCTTATCCTCCGACTTTGCCGGTACATCCGCTTTCTTTTCTTCCTGTTTTGCAGGCGGTTTTTCCTCCGGCTTCTTTTCCTCGGACTTCTTTTCGGCAGGTGCGGCCACCGGTTTCTTTTCCTCTACCTTGGCCGGTCTTGTGTCTGCTGCCGCAGCAGGGGCAGGCTTCTCTGCCTTTTTCTCCTCCGGCTTGGCGGCGGGTTTCGCTTCTTCTGGCTTAGCAGGCACAGCCGGTTTTACCGCAGCCTTGGCGTCCTCGGCCTTGGCTGGTACGGGCGGCTTCACCGCAGGCTTTTCCACCGTGGGCTTTACCGGCGTTGCCGTGCTGTTCGGCTTCGGCGCAGCTTTGGTTTCCTCCTCTTTGGGCGGGATCACCGGCTTGACTGGCTCGGTGGGTTTCTGCGCCGCAAGGATGGGTTTGTCAGCTTCGGGCGGTTTGGCCGGTTCTGCCGCCTTTGCATCGGGCGGTGCTTTCGCGGCCTCTTTCGGGGGCGGGCTGCGGAACGCGCCGATCAGCGGATTTTTCTTTTCTTCTGCCATATCCGTTTACCTCCAATTCGTCGTAATATGTCAAAACCCGTCTCAACTTGAGACGGGTTTCGTACAGGGGCAGGGCGGCTCTTGCCGTAGGTCTGCGCGGGAACGATGAGCGTGACCGGCATCTGCACGGTCACGTCCGCAGTCAGCAGGAAATACTCGGTGTGCATGGGATGCTCCTCCTTTTATCGGTGATATGATAAAGCCCGCCTCCACGGGAAGCGGGTACTATCCGGTGTCCATATCGTGCTGGACTTCGGCTTGATAGAAGTGGTTGATGGTGACGGGGGCGTTATACAGGATGGTCAGCAGATACGCCCGAACGTTAAAAACCTGCGTCGTAGAACGCCGCAGGCTTTCGATGACATATTCCAGATGGTCGTACCCCAGCTGCCGGAATCGCTCCTGCACCTGCTGGGTGGGCAGCAGCTCACCGCCGATGTGGAGCGTGGAACGAGTGCTGCACAGCACATCGGTGATGGCGGCGATCAGTTCATCCACGCTCTCGCGGTCATAACGGCGGCACAGCCGGTCATACGCAACACGGGTGCGTACTTCTTCCGCCGCCTTCTTCCTCTCCCACCAGCCTCCAGCGAGTGAAGGAGGAGGTGAATAAAGCTGGCTCATATCCGTTTGGTTTATATCTTTATAATTCTCGTCCCCTTTTGGGAAGTCTGCACTTCCGCTTTTGGGAACTCTTGACTTCCCATTTTCGGAAGTCTGGACTTCCTCATTTGGGAAGTCAGGCGGTACAGCAGGCGGCGCGGGTATCTCCCGCGTGGTATAGCGCTTGACATAGATGCGCGCCGGTCTGCCCTGCCCCTGCTTGGTTCGCTCGATAAGGCCGATGCCTTTGCCGGTGTCCAACTCCGCCAGCAGCCGCACAGCCTTGCCGTGACCGCAGCTCATGCTCTCCTGTATCTCCTCCAGCGTGTAGTAGATGTAGACGCGGCCTGCATCGTCATACCAGCCGTTCCGCGCCGACAGGTTCATCCTGTCCAGCATCAGGCCGTACAACAGCTTGGCGTCCGTGGATAGGCTGGAAAACCGTTCTCCCACGATGAGCAGCCGCGGGATGCGGTAAAAGGAGCAGCTTTCGCTCTCCTCGCCGTAGTAGTAATCAAACATATACTCCACTCACCAATTCCTCCGTTCTATCATTTACAACATCTTTTATTGTTTTTTGGCAAAAATAGTGTATAATAACTATTATCAAGTCACCTGTTTTGTCGTAAGCAATAGGAGGAATCATGAAATTAAGAACTTTTTATGTTAAATCATACCGTTCAATTACTGAAGCTACTCTCGACAATATTCAAAACTATGGTGTATTTGTTGGGCCGAATAATGCAGGCAAATCTAATCTTCTCCGTGCGATTTACATTTCTCTATCAATTGCGCTGGAAGGTGACTTCCAGCGCGCCCGACGAAACCGGCAATACTCTTACGCCTATCGGGGGGAAAACTACAACTGGGAACGAGATATTCCGGTTAATCTTAGAGAGAATAAGGGTGCTTCTACCACCTTTAAGTTGACATTTGAATTCAGCGATGAAGAAAAAGCTGATTTCCGGCAAAAGTTTAATATCAACCTCACAAAAAGCCTACAAATGAAGTTCCAGCTCTTCTCAAACAGGACCGAGTACAATATCATTATGCCTGGCCGCGCTAAAAAGCCTATGGAAGAAAAAATGCAAGATATCGGTCTCTTTATTAGGAGCAAACTTGATTATGAGTATATATTGTGCTTAATGCTCCCTGCCAATCTAGTCAAGACCTGTCTCCCCTTGAGGCGGGTCTTGGTTTATACTCCCCACCAATTTGGGCATGAAAAAAGGGCGTCTTGAGAGATACTCAAAACGCCCTAAATAGGACAACGCAGAATAGCATTTGATGTGCCGACCTGCCTGTATGAAAGTAAAAGCTCGTCTTGTTACCAAAACGAGCTTTCATTTTTGGTTCCCCAAAATGGTGGAGATAAGCGGGATCGAACCGCTGACCTCTTGAATGCCATTCAAGCGCTCTCCCAGCTGAGCTATACCCCCGAATATCCGTTTTGTCGAAAACCGAGGAACCAAACTATTAAGTTGTCGAAAGCCCTGCTCAAATGGGGGTATGTTTTAGTACATTACGCTCTCCCAGCTGAGCTATACCCCCATGTGGAAGAGAGTGTAAATATTGAGTTTTAAGTGCAGGGGGTGTTTACCGCTTCAACCGGGCTCCCAGCTGAGCTATACCCCCACATCGGGTGGTCGGCGCTGCCGACTTGTATAATATAGCAGGGATTTTCGAAAATGTCAACCCCTAATTTTTGTTTTTTTCGCGTTTTGCAAAAGGGGAAAACGGGGAGAGGCCTACGCCTCTCCCCTGCTTACTCAGACCTTCAGCTGCTTGCCCTTGTTGACCTCGTTGAGGCTGGCCACGACCATGCCGGTGAGGGCGAAGAGAGCAATAACGTTGGGCAGGACGATGAAGTTGTTGAACATATCGGTGACTTCCCAGACGAAGTCACTGCCGGAGACGGTGCCCAGGAAGATGAATACCAAGGCGATAACGGTGTAGATCACGCTGCAGAGCTTGCTGTTCTTGCGGCCGAAAAGGTAGTTGGCGTTGATCTTACCGAACAGGTTCCAGCTGAGGATGGTAGAGAAGGCAAAGAACAGCAGGCAGATGGCCACGAACTTGGCGCCCAGGCTGGCGCCGAATACGGAGCCGAAAGCCGTCTGGGCCAGGTTGGTCTTGCCCAGGGTGACGGTGATGTCGCCGAAGTAGCCGTTGGCCAGAGGGCCGTCAGCGGTGTACAGGGTGCAGATGATGACCAGGGCATTCAAGGTCAGGACGATGAAGGTGTCGATGAACACACCGATCATGGCCACGACACCCTGATCGTGGGCGTGGGCCACATTGGCTTGGGCGTGGGCGTGGGGCGTAGAGCCCATACCGGCCTCATTGGAGAAGAGGCCGCGCTTGGCACCCTGGGAGATCGCGGTCTTGAGGGCGTAGCCGATACCGCCGCCGATGATGGCCTGGGGCTGGAAGGCATACTTGAAGATCATGCCGAAGGTGGCGGGGACGTATTTGATGCGGGCGCAGAGGATCACCAGACCGCCCAACAGGAAGATAGCCGCCATAATAGGCACCAGCTTCTCGGTGACGGCGGCAAGACGCTGCACACCGCCCAGGAAGATGATGGCGCAAATGATGACCAGGACGATACCCACGATCCAGGAGGGGATGCCGAAAGCCGTCTGCATGGTGGAGCCGATGGAGTTGGATTGGACCATGCAGCCCATGAATCCAAGGGCCAGGATGATAGAGACGGCGAAGAAGCCCGCCAGGAACTTTCCGAAGCCTCCCTTGAACGCCGTGGTGATGTAGTAGACCGGGCCGCCCTTGATATTGCCGTCAGGCTCAACGATACGGGTCTTCTGGGCCAGGGTAGCCTCGGCATAGATGGTGGCCATGCCGAAGAAGGCGATGATCCACATCCAGAAGATGGCGCCGGGGCCGCCGGTGAGGATGGCGCCGGAGGCACCCACGATATTGCCGGTGCCCACCTGGGCGGCGATGGCGGTGGCCAGCGCCTGGAAGGAGGTCATGCCGCTTTTCTGGGCGCCGCCGCGGAGGTTCATCTCACCGAAAAACTTTTTCATGCCCTCGCCGAAGCAACGGACCTGGACAAAGCGGGTCTTGATAGAGTACCACAGGCCCACACCCACCAGCAGGAAGATGAGGATATAGTTGCTGAGGTACTCGTTGATCTTGGATACGATGGGGAACAATACACTTTCTAACATACAATTTCTCTCCTTGCATAAAAAATAGAGCTGCCGGAAAACGGCAACTCTGGAGAAGTCTGGTCAAGCGAAAAACTCGTCTGCTCCGTCCTTTTGCCTGAGAGATTCGGCGCTCGCGCGCCTTGCACCTTCGGCACCCAACTGAATGGGATTCTCCAGAGTTCCCTCCCCATCCGGTCTTTCCATTCCGGGCGGTTCATCGGGCTGTATCTAATTGATGGACGTATGTTACCACATAACGGACATCTTTGCAACCCCCTTTTCGAAATTTTTATGAATAGACGCGCACCTTCCTGCTTTACGGTGAAAAAAGCACCCCATGACGGGGTGCTTTTGCTTACTTTTGCAGGGTAAACGTCATCTGTACCGGGTTGTGATCGGAGTAGGAAAAGCCTGTATCCAAAACAGCGGCACTGTCCACGGCAACATTGGGGGTGACCAGGAAGCCATCCACGGTGAGGACATACTGGCCGTCGTGGTATGGACCGTCGGCGTTGCGGCAGGATGGCACCGGATCGTTCTCGTCCAGTGGCGCCACCAACTGCACGTCATAGCTGTCGAACACGCCCTCCGGTATGGGCTGCGCCCAGGAATATTCCTGATCGGCCGCGCCGAAATAGACGGAGGAGTCCCCCAGCAGGTCCTTGTTGAAATCGCCGCCGGCCACGCACCAGCTGCCCTTTTCGTACTCCGCCTGCATGTCCGCCAGCAGCAGCGCCAGCTGCTCCGTGGCGATGGTACCGTCACTGGTGTAGGCAGAGAGGTGCAGGTCGTAGAGCACCAGCTCACCGCCGCCGGAGACGGGGACACGGCTGACAGAGTAGCAGCGGTCCAGGTCCAGAAGCTTCATAAAGCCGGACTCCACCGGCAGCTCCACGCGGTCAGCTGCGGTGATATTCGCCGGAGAGAAGGTCAGCAGGCCGGACCGGGAGGCTCCGTGGGGAGCGGTCAGGGGATACAGAAGATAGGGCGAATCATAATTCTGGCAGAAAACGCTGCTCTTGTTGAAGAGGGCGGCATACAGCGGCTCGCGCTCGTCCACATGGTAGGTACGGGTGGAGCCGATATCCACCTCCTGCAGCAGGCAGAAGTCGGCGCTCTGCTGCTTCAGGTACCCGGCGATGGCGTCCATGTTGGCCGTCAGGCGCTCTTTTGACCAGGCGCGGGATTCCGTGCCGCCATCCATGAAAAAGCCGTAGTCTTCCTCGTAAGCGCCGAAACCGATATTCCAGGAAACGACCGTATAGGCCGTATTCGTATCGACAGACCGGGCGGCATCGGTGGACTGCACCGGCGTCAGCATCTGGTCGCCGATGCGGTGATAGTCGATAAACACATAGGCCACATAGCCGCCCGCCAGCAGCAACAACGCCAGCAGAACACAGAGAATGATCTTCACCCATTTTTTCACGGCACAGGCCCTCCTTGGTTTACTTTTTTCTGAATGTATAGTATACTCTTTTCAAACGTATTTGAAAAGAGGTATCCTGCTTGAAAAAGATCATTATTCGCTTCAACGCGCCGGTGATATTATCCTTCGCCCTGCTGAGCCTGATCGCCCTGCTGCTGGGCAACTGGACCAACGGTGCCGCCACGACGCAGTATTTCTCCGTGTACCGGTCCTCGCTGGCCGACCCTCTGACATACGTACGCTTTTTCGGCCATGTGCTGGGGCACTCCGGCTATGACCACTACATGGGCAATATGCTGCTCCTGCTGCTGGTGGGCCCCGGTCTGGAGGAGAAATACGGCAGCGGCACCATGGTGTGGATGATCGCGCTGACGGCGCTGGTCACCGGCCTGGTGAATTTTATCTTCTTTCCCCACACGGCGCTGCTGGGTGCCAGCGGCGTAGTGTTCATGATGATCGTGCTGTCCTCCTTTACGGCGGCGCGGAAGGGCGAGATCCCCGTGACGCTGATCCTGGTGGTCATCTTCTACCTGGGCGGCGAGATCATGGACGGACTGTTCAAGCAGGACAACGTCTCCCAGATCGCCCACATCGTAGGCGGCCTGTGCGGCCTGGTGTTCGGCTTTACCGTGCGGCGGGGACGGAGGTAACGGATGTACATAGCCATCGGCATTGCGGCGGCGCTGTTTGCCGCCGACCGGATATTGAAATATCTGTCCCGGACGGGGAAGCTGAAATGGGAGCGTTGGTATGTGCGCCTGACCCATCTGGAGAACCGGGGGTTCTTTCTGGGGCTGGGACAGAAGCACGAGAAGCTGCTGCGCTGGCTGCCGCTGGGCGTATGGCTGGCGGCGGCAGCGTGTCTGCTGCCGGAGCTGGGCAAGCGGGCCTTCGCGGCACAGCTGGGCATTCTGTCGGTGCTGCTGGGCGGCATCAGCAACCAATGGGACCGGCTGCGGCGGGGCAGCGTGACGGACTATCTGCAATTCCCCCACCGAAAGGCCAAAAAACGGGCGCTGGTGTGGAACCTGGCGGACTTCATGCTTATCGGCGGCGTGGTGCTGACCGTGGCCGGACTGGTGAAGGAGCTTATCAAGAAATAAAAAACCGGGCCATCGGCCCGGTTTTTTATTTCTCCTTGTAGTACAAACGGCAGTGGCAGTAGCCCTCGAAGTTCGGGTCGGCGATCTGGTCCTTGAACTCCTTGCACATACACCTGTTCTCCTCGGTGCGGGCCAGACGGCAGGGACAGTAGCCGCCGGTGCGTTTCAGGCCCTCGCGGATGGTTTTCACGATCTCGGGATCGTCATTGAGACGGACTTTCACAGAACAGCCTCCTTCCTCTCTGCGGTAAAAGGCCCGCAGCGCGGGCCTTTTATGTATTAACCGTGGGAATTGAACCAGTCCTCACAGAACTTGGCGATGGACGGAACGATATCCTTGACAAAGCGCTTGGTGGTGTTGATGCACAGGTCGTAGGAGCCCTTGTCGCCCCACTTGCTGTCGCTGTACATCTGGTGGTGCTGGGCACGGTTGCGGTCGATCTGCTTCATATGGGACTCGATCTCCCGGGGCGTCAGATGCTCACCCTGCGGGGCACGGCGCTGGCAGCGCTCGATCTTGGAGTCCTTATCCGCATAGACAAAGATGTTCAGCGGGTCGTAGTCCTTGAGGATAACATCGGCGGCCCGGCCCACGATGACGCAGTCGCCTTGCTTGGCGAAGTTCTCGATGATCTGGCGCTGGGCCACTGCCACGCGGATGGGCTGCTCCATGATCTGGAAGGGCTGCATACCAAAGCGGTGCCCGATGGTCAGCGGATAGGCGGCTTCGATGCTCTTTTCGCCCACGTTGGCCACATAGTCCTCGTTGAAGCCGTTTTCCTTGGCGATCATCTCGATGATCTCGTGGTCGTAGCACGGAATGCCCAGGGCCTTGGCCAGACGCTTGCCCAGCTCACGGCCGCCGGAACCGAACTCACGGCTGATGGTAATGATTCTGCTCATAGTTAGGATACCTCCCTTATTGCTCAATATTCATAGCTGCTGCCGCCCACGAACTCGCGGACGATGGAATTCAGCGGCACATAAGGCGTGTGCAAAGGCGGGACGCTCTCCACCACCTCTACCATGTCGGTGAGGTCGTGCTCCTGCATATACTCCGGCGTCAGCTCCTGCCGGAAGTTGGGGATGTTGGCCAGGCACTTGGCCAGGATACAGGGCTCATAGTCGTGGAAGGAGTCAATGTGAATGGCGGCGTTGCTCTTAAAGGGCCGGATATAGTTGACCTCGCCGGCGTTGACGCTCTCGGCACGCTCGACCGTCTCCCGCAGGGAGTGGCCCCGGGTGTTGTAGTCCCGGATGAGCCGGCGGGCCACCCGCAGCTGCTCGGGACGAACCACGCGGTCCTTGTTGGTGAGGATACGGGTGCGGGGCGCCACATAGATGCCGGTGGCCGCGCCGCGGATCTTATCGAAAATCAGGGGGTTGAGCATATGGATGCCCTCGGCAATGACAATGCACTCCTTGTCGCCCTGCATGGGCTTATAGCCGCCGGTAGTGCCAGTCTTGAAATCGTACCAGGGAATATCCACCTGCTCGCCGTCCAGCAGGCGGCCGATGCAGCTGACCAGCAGGTCCACGTTGACGCAGTAGGGGGACTCCCAGTCGGTAGCCTCCGGCGGGCGCTGGTCCAGGGGCAGGAAAAAGTTGTCCATGCTCAGCAGGCAGACCTTGACGCCCAGATTTTCCAGGTAGTCGCGCAGGCGCATGGCGGTGGTGGTCTTGCCGCTGCCGGAGGGGCCGGTCAGCGCCACGATGCGGCGCTCACGCCCGGCGGACAGGACAGCCGCCGCGGCGGAGGACACCTTGTCGTGGAATACCTCCTCGCAGCGCAGGACGAACTGCGTCTCGTTGTTCATGGCCTGGTTAATGGTCTCCAGATCGATGATACGCATAAAGCCTCTCCTTTCAAGAGGGGGATAATACTTTATCCCGTATTATAGCACGGTATGGCCGCCGCGTCAAAGGGGCAAAGGCGTAAAAACGCCGCAAAATATACACGCCCCTTTCCCCCGGCCAGTGGCGCAATACTACCAAAAAATGCAGCAAAATGCCGAAACTTTCATTGCAATTTGCTGGTATTTGTGGTAGTATGATGTTAGGAATTTAACAATACTGCACAAACCCGCGTACTTCTGTGGCATAGCCGCCATTTCGGTCGGAAATGACGGCGGCGGGTAACACGAAAGGACGTGAGACTTGTTGGAGCACTCCCCCAAGATCATCGCCGTCGCCGGTAAGGGCGGCGTGGGCAAGACCTCCATCTCCGCCGCCTTTGTGCGGCTGCTGACTGAAGCGTACCCCGACAAGCGTATTCTGGCCATCGACGCCGACCCGGCGGTGGGACTGTCCACCGCGCTGGGCGTTGAGGTGAAAGAGACGCTGGACGACATCCGCAAGAGCATCGTGGCCTCGGTGGAGGACGGTGCGCCCCGGGAGGCCATCGAGCTGCTGAGTGAGGCACGATACCGCATTTTCGACACCATGGTGGAGCAGCAGCGGTTCTCGTTTCTCGCCATCGGCCGGCCGGAGACGGCGGGCTGCTACTGCAAGGTGAACGCCTATCTGAAGGAGGTCATCAACCTGCTGGCCAACGACTTTGACTACGTGGTCATCGACGGTGAGGCCGGCATCGAGCAGATCAACCGCCGGGTGATGGAGAAGGTGACGCATCTGGTGCTCATCACCGATCCCAGCCGCAAGGGTACGCAGGTCATCGACACCATCAAGCGGGTGGCCGACGAGCTGGTGATGTACGACCGCTGCGGCGCTATCGTCAATCGGGTCACGGACCCGGCGCTGATTCCCTACATCCATATCAACGGCACGGAGATACTGGCCACCATCGGCAGCGACCCACAGCACGCCGCCAATGATATCCAGGGTCTTAGTGTTTTTGATCTGCCGGAGGATGCCCCTGTCATCCGCGGCGCACGCGAAGCCCTGACCAAGCTGGAGATCTTATAATTGAAATACATTAGGAGAGAGGTGTAATTCTTGAGAGACCTGAAGCATCTGATCTACTTCGAGAGCCTGCTGGAGAATGCCGACAATGATCTGGTAAAACAGGCACAGGCGGAGGGGAAGCTGGCCATCGGCTATACCTGCTACCATATGCCTGAGCCGCTGCTGAACCTGCCCGGCTGCTTCTCCGTCCGGCTCCGCGCCCCCCGCACCGGTTCACTGGACATCGCTACCTACTATATGTCCAACTACACCTGTGAATATGCGCGCGCCCTGGTGGAGCGCGGCATGGAGGGCGGCTACCAGTTCCTGGACGCGCTGGCCGGCGTGGACGCCTGTTCCATGATGAACCGCGCCATGGAGCACTTTGAAATTCTGCAGATGAATGACAAGCCTAACTTCTTTGTCACCCACTGCGACATCCCCTACAAGATCACCGACTACACGCTGGACTCTTACGTCAAGCAGATGCGCCGCCGGGTGCTGGATCCCCTGACGGAAAAGTACGGCGTGGATACCTCAGATGCCGCTATCCGTCAGGCGGTGAAGGAGCACAACGAGGTCTGTTCCATCATCAGCGAGATCGGCGAGCTGCGCAAGGAGGAAAACCCGGTCATCACCGGCTATGAGTTCCACGTGCTGAACCTGGTGAGCTTTACCTGTCCCAAGTACCTGATCCTGCCTTACCTGCGGGAGACGCTGACGGAGCTGAAAAAGCGCAAGCCGGATCCCAAGCCCGCCTTCCGTGCCCGCGTGGCCATCGTGGGCAGCGAGATCGACGACCCTCAACTGACGAAGCTTATCGAGGGCTGCGGCGCACTGGTAGTGTCCGACCGATACTGCTTCGGCTCCACTCCCGGGCGGGAGATCATCGAGCTGAGGGATGGGGAGGAGGCCCTGCCCCAGATCTGCATGCACATTATGAAGCACTCCGAGTGCGCCCGCTACATCGCCGATGAGAAGGTGCAGCAGCGCCGTGAGACGGCGGATCGCCTGGCACGGGAGTATCACGCTGACGGAATCATCTATGAGCAGATGAAATACTGCGACTACTGGGGCTTTGAGCGCGCGCTGGTGAGCCACATCATGCATGAGGAGTATGACTGGCCGGTGCTGAGCATCGACCGTCTGTACAACAACGGCAACTCCGGCCAGCTGCGAACCCGCGTGCAGGCCTTTGTGGAGTCGCTGGAGATCAAGAAGCTCCACAAGCAGAACGGAGGTGCCAACTGATGGCTGACAAGAAGAAATTTCCCAATCCCGAATTCTTCCGCGCCAAGACTGAGATGGACTGGAAGGCGCAGGCCGCCAACCTGAAGGAGTTTGGCTCCATCGCTCTCGATCTCATCAAGGAGACGGACTGGAAAGCCTTTGGCAGGAAACAGAAGGAGCATTTCCTTGACAATATGAACCGTGTAGCACGGGAGGCCAAGACCGTTGCCGCCATGACCTGCGCGGAGCGCAAGGACCTGCTGCTCAACGGCGAAAAGCATCTGGGTGCCCTGTACCGTAAGGGTGACATGGCCACTGTCCGCCGGGAGTGGCGCGGCGTGGAGAGCACCCTCGTCGACTTCTCCGGCTGGCTGAAGGTCTGGGGCATGCTGCTGGCCACCTTCTCCAAGGATCTGATACCCGCCCTGAACACCACGTTCTGGTATCGCTGGATGATCTCCTATATGTGCTGCGTGAGCTTCATGGATAAGAACACCATGGGTCAGCGGGGCAACGCCCTGAAAATGAGCCACCTGATGACCTACGACATTTTCCGCTATGTGGCGGAAAATCTGGTGTTCCTGGCCAAGTGCGATAAGAAGAACGGCAACAGCTCCGAGCTGAACAAGAAGGTCGTCCTGTTCGATGAGATGACCATGGGCCAGATCATGGCCGGCTTCCCCGACCTGCTGGGTATCCCCTATCAGCTGATGCCGGTGTTCCTGGTGTCCGAGATCGACCAGCTCACCTGCGTGCCCTACATCGACGCTGTGGAGTCCTTCGGCCTGCCGGCGGACTGCTGCCCGGTGCCGTCCTCCGAGTGCGGCGCGCTGGTCATCGACGCCCTGCCCCACATGGGCAAGTGCTTTATCTCCTCCTCCATGCCCTGCGACGGCTCCACTATGGCCTCCAGCTATATGTCCCGCCGCTTCCCCGACCTGCCCGTGTTCCACCTGTGCTTCCCGGTTCGGTATGAGGACGAGGAGACGGTGCAGATGGGCGCCGAGGATATCCGGGCGTGCATCAAGTTCATTGAGGAGCAGACCGGCGCCAAGTGGAGCTGGGACGCCTACTTCTCCGCCATGAAGCGCTTTAACGAGGAGACGCGGTATGAGCTGGAGAAATGGGAGGTCAACAAGACCGCCTATCCCCAGATCATCGGCCCCAGCTACGAGCTGTTCCGCAAGTGGAACTACGAAATGGACGGCGGTATCGACCCGCGCGTCATGAAGACCTGCCGCAAGGTCAACGACCTGCTGATGCAGTCCTACCAGCGCCGCGACGAGGCGTGGGTGGGCAAGATGCGCTACCGCGGCATCGTGTGGAGCTGCCCCGCCCACTACTACGCCAACTTCTCCAACTGGCTGGCCAACTGCTGGGGCATCAACATCCTGGTGGAGATGGAATCCCTGAACTTCACCAAGCCCCTGGAGACAGAGGACAAGGAGGAGGCACTGCGCGATTTGGCGCGTCTGTACGAGCGTATGGTCATGCGCCGTCACACCAACGGCGGCTACCAGAACGTGGTGGACGAGCTGTGGCGCCAGTGCGAGGCGTGGAACACCAACATCATCATCATGTACCAGAACGTGGCCTGCAAGAACATGGCCACCGTACAGGGCATCCTGGACGAGCAGGGCCGTGAGCGCGGCTATCACATGATCTGGATCGAGCATGACCTGATGGATCCCCGCACCGTCTCCCGCAAGACCATGCGCGACAAGGTCAACGAGTACATGCGCACGGTCATGCGCGCCGAGCCGATCGATCCCTCCCTCTGCGATTTCGACGACGAAAACTGCATGTAATATTCTCAACTACTACATATATAAAGGAGTTTACGACTATGAAATACTACGGCGGCTGTGATGTGGGTTCCACTTATACCAAGGCGGTCATTCTGGATGAGAACGGCAAGATCTGCGCCGACACCACCATCCGCAGCAAGATCAATTCCGAGGTCTCCGCAAAGCTGGCTATGGAGGAGGTTCTGAACAAGGTGGGCTTGAACTCCTCTGAGGAGCTGGGCTATCTGATCGGCACTGGCTACGGGCGCAACAAGGTCCCCTTCGCCGACGAGAATATCTCCGAGATCTCCTGTCACGCCATGGGCGTGCACGTCACCGACCCCAGTGTCAAGGCCATCATCGATATCGGCGGCCAGGACGTAAAGGGCATCTCCATCGACACCGACGGCACCGTGAAGAACTTTGCCATGAACGACAAGTGCGCCGCCGGCACCGGCCGGTTCTATGAGGCCATGGCCCGCAGCTTCGAGATGACGCTGCCCGAGTTCTCCAACCTGTCCCTGACGGCCAAGAACGTCATCCCCATCACCGCGCAGTGCACCGTGTTCGCCGAGAGCGAGGTCATCACCCTGGTGGGCGAAGGCAAGCCCATGGACGAGATCGCCGCCGGTATCCAGATGGCCGTGGCCAAGCGCTGCTTCGTCATGAGCAAGAAGGCCGGTGCCACCGACGCCATCACACTGACCGGCGGCTGCGCCAAAAATGCCGGTTTGAAGCAGGCCATCGAGCACGTGCTGAAGCTGAAGGTCATCGACCTGAAGACCGATCCCCAGCTGATGGGCGCGCTGGGCGCCGCCGAGTACGCGCGGCAGAAGGGCATGGCCCGCGCCTGAATACCTCTTGCCATTTAAGGAGGCTACGATATGTGTAAGGTTTTCAAATTTCTCTTTAAGCTCATCCGTATTCTGGCGGTGGCCGTGGGCGCACTGTTCGTCGTGTACTTCTGGAACCTGGACCAGAAGCTGCTGGGCTGGGCCTATGTGCAGGTCAACAAGATCTTTGACCGCAAGAAAGTGGATATCAAGTTCTGATGGAGCTGTATAATCCGATCATACGGGAGGTGGAGGCGCTTGCCGGCGTCTCCACGCCCAAGCGGTACGCCTATGACCCGGCGGAGGCCTGGGAAGATACCGGGGCTTTCGAGCTGGTCATGCTGCGGGACGCCGCCTATGAGCTGGGCGGCAGCGGCAAAAGCGCGGTGAATTTCACCTGTGTGACCTCCTCTTCCAATCTGGTACCCGGGGACGAGATCGTGGTCTGCGGCCCGGACCTGGACGAGCTGAACGGCGACAGCCACTATGCCCGCATTGCTCTGCTGCGGGTCGGCGATATTGAGTCAGATGACGAGGACGACACGGAGCAGGCCTTCCGGGCCATCCAGGACATGGACTTTGTGAAGTACCATGTGTTCCCCAAGGGCTATATGATCCGCACCAGCTCGGAATCCAGCCGGGAACAGGTGCGTATCAGCCGGGAGGCGGTGCAGAAGGGCATGACGTTCCGCCGCATCGGCACGGACTTTATCCGGCAGTATAAGCAGAACCGCAACATTCTGGCGGTGAAGCTGCTGTTTATCACCGCGCCGGAGGCGGACTACGCGGCGCTGACCAGGGACGCCAAGACGGTCAAGGACATCACCATGAGCCTGACGAAGATCCTGGAGGGAATGCCCACCGACTGCGGTTCCTGCAACCTGAAGGCCATCTGCGACGAGGTAGAGGGCATGCGCGAGCTGCACTTCGGCAAGGAGCATCACACCACGGAGTGAGCCCTCTCCCCTATCCACAGGCAAAAGAACGGCCCACAGGGCCGTTCTTTTTTGTTCGTGTGCCGAAAGGCCATCCATCGAAGGATGGATCGCCTTTTGCACAAAGGGATACCCGCCGGAGGGCGGGTATCCTTTTCTTCTTTTCAAATGCGGCGGTCACGCTGCTGGCTGTTGTAGTGCTTTTGCAGGAGAGGATAAATGACCTTGTAGATCAGCTTGTTCTCCAGATTGAGATAATAGATGGTGAACGTGCCCGCAAACAGCAGCGCTGCCGTGATGAGCAGGCTTTTCAGCAATTTAGCTGCAAATTTCATATGGTTCCCTCCTTACCAGGCCAGACTGTCATCGAAGTCCACCAGCGTGGGGTCCAGCGGTGTCTCGTTCAGTACGACGGTCATGTATTTGTTGACGGTGTTCCGCATATCCCGCCGGGAGATGGTACGGCAGTCCTCCAGGTCGTGCTCCAGGAATATGAAGTGGAAGCCCAGGTCGCGGGCCTGCTCCTCCATGAGAGCGTGGACACCGTTCATGCCCTTACAGGCTACATTGTCATTGAAGATGACCATGTCGCAGTTGAACTTGCTGGCCCACTCCCACACAGCGTTGACGTTGTCCCAGCCGCCCACGGCATGGTGGCGCATGACGCCCTTTTCGGAGAAGAGGGCCAGGTCCTGAATGGCCTGTTCCGGGTCGGTGGTGGAGATCATGTTGTGGCCCATGGTGGAGTCCATATTCAGCACGATATTGATGCCCCAGCAGTTCTGGACCCAGGTGGGGAAATCGGTGTAATACACCGCGGAGGGCCCCCACAGGAATGCCCGGTGGCGGGTAGTACCGCCGAAAGGCTCATGCTTCCGTTCGTAGGCCTCCAGCATGAGCTTCAGCACCTTGCGGTCGTTTTTAGTGAACTGGTCCTCCTGGCCGTTGACAGAGGCCCAGGAGTATAACCGATACAGACTCTCGGCAATGCCGCAGAGGGCGGAATAAGGCGTCTTGAACAGCTCCCATTTCTCCAGCTCGATGCGGTTCTGCTCGTTCATGTGCTCAGCGCGGGCGAACAGGGCCTCCCAGTCGTACTTGACGCCGTAGTTCTCCTGAATAAAGGCGATGGCATCCCGGAGGACCTGGGTGGAATAGGGGTGCGCGCCGGGCTCGTTGTGGATCATGGCCATGGTAACGGGGAAATCCGGCAGACCAAAGCGGCGGCGCTGGAACATGGAGGTGGCCTCGCTGGCGTTGCAGGGCATATTGGTGGTCAGAACGGCGCGGCCCACAATGGGGAAATCGTCGTCGATGGCAACGCCGGTCTCCGCCGAGCAGCGGGAGCAGACGTCAGCGGCCAGGCCGAAGGACTCGGCCACATCGATGTAGTAGGGCTCCAGGTGTTGGTCGATGTCACAGATGATGAACTCCGGCAGTGTTTGGATTGGGATGGGAATCAGGCCGGGGAAGCCAGTCATAAACAGGGGCGGCATGACCTCGTCCATGGGAACGATGTTGTCGCTGTCCCTTCCGCCGCCCAGACGCTTGTCGTTGGCCAGGACCAGGGCGATCTTTTTCGTGAGGCTGCTGACGATACAGTGCATATTCATGTGGGCGATCTTCAGCTCGTCCTCCCGGTAGCCCTCAAACAGCCGGTCAATAAAGGCGAAGGTGCCCAGATAGGAGCCCATCCAGCGGTACTCCCAGAAGCCCTTGAGGATCGGCACCGGGGCGGAGGCCACCATTTTGCCCATGGCCAGTAGGTTGTTCAGCCAGGCGGTGTAGTCCACAAAGGTATCCTTCACACCGCGCCACTCCCGGTGGCGGGCGATACCGGTCTTATCCTCATAGCGGCTGCGAAGACCGCCCTTGCCGTTAGCTGCCTGCCACTTGGGGTCAAAGCGTTCCAGCTTTTTATCGATCACGCCGATGACGGCATTTGTCCACTGCTTCAGTCCCATGGTCACACCTCCTTATGGCCCAGCTTTTTGATCTCCAGACTCTCGACAAAGGCCTGGAAGCGGGTACGCAGCTGACCGACGCTGCCCAGGGTGTACTCCTTCTCGATGGTGCAGCAGGGGACGCCCATCTCCTGCTGAAGCACGTGGCTGGCCAGCACCTTTTCATAGCTCCAGAACTCGCAGAACTTCATGCTCTCGTAGATGATCCCGTCGGCGCCGTAGTCCTCCGCCAGACGGCGCAGCTCACTGTGCCGCTGGTCGATCTTGGCGCCGTCCATAAACCGGACGCACTGGTTGTGGTGCAGATAGTGCCGACATACCGCGTCGAAGGCCGTCTCGCCGCCGTGGATCTCGATTTCCTCTCGGCCTGGGAAGGTGCCGAAGCAATAGCGATCTGCCACCACCATAGCGCCGCAGCTCTCCAGCAGCTTGGTAAATTCCGGGTCGTCGATCTCGCTTCCGGCCAGCACGACACGGGCACGGAAGGGGAATTCCGCCTCCGGCCGGCGTGTTTTCAGCTCCGCCAGCGTCTCCTCCAGATACGGCAAAATCAGGTCATGGGGACAGACCTGACTCACCAGGACGATGACGTGGTATTCATAGCCGGTGATGACCGGGTTTTCCGCCTTACGGAGGTCGCCGATCTCCGTGATGATCCGGCAGAGACGGTTGTGCTTTTCGATGGCGGCACGAATCGCATCGTCGGAGGTATCCACGCCGAAGCTGTCGCGCAGGGCGTCCAGTACCTTTGCTTTCAGCTGTGCCTTGTAGTAATCCAGGCTGGTCCGGTCGCCTTTCATGGGCGGATCGATGATGGTGGTGATGAAGCGGTCGTTCTTCACCGGCTTCAGCAGGGCGAAATGCTCCTCCATGCGCTCCATGGCGGCGCAGCCCTCCGCGCCGAACAGGGCGTTCAGATAGTTGAAGCCGCCCTCAATGGCCCGCTCCAGGATGCAGCGGACATAGGGACAGTTGCGGTTGGTCATGTAGTAGGACGCGATCTCTGCGGTGCCGCTGTTGGGGGCCCGAAGGCGGCTGGAAAAGCAGCCTGGCAAATTCAGCAGCACTTCGGGTATATAGTAGCAGTTATATCCCAGAGCCAGCTGGCCCTCCGCCGCGGCGCGCTGGACCAACTCGTTGTTGGCCTGCTGCAAAAGGTCCTCAAACCAGATCAGGTGCTTCAAGTCTTTCATGGGCAAAACTCCTTCTCAATGGGGACTTCTCCCCGGATTTGGGTCGTGGGTCTTGCTGGTTCACACACTATTTATAGTTTAGCATTTTTCAACTATTTTTGCAACTGTTCGCGCCGTATTTTTTGTCGTTTTGGAAAAAGAATGACCGCCTCACGGCGGTCATTCTTTTTCTGATTTACTGCCACAGGGAGCAGAGCAGGTCGGTGTAGGCGGTGGGATCGTCGATGGGCAGACCGGCGATCAGCTGTGCCTGGTTGTAGAAGACCTGGGCGAACTTTTTGGCTTTCTCCGGGTCGGTGAGCCGGGTCTTTTCGAAGGTCAGGAAGGCGGGGTGATCCACGTTGATCTCCAGAATACGCTTGGCCTTGAGCCCCAGCTCCGGCTGGGCAGCCGTGAAGTACTTTTCCATCTCGAAGGTAACGCCCTCACCACTGGAAAGGCAGACCGGGTGGGTCTTCAGGCGAGTGGAGGCCTTGACCTCACTCACCTGACCGCCCAGGGCCTCCTTGATAAAGGCAAAGGCCTCCTTGTACTGCTGCTCGTCCTGTTCCTGCTTCTCGGCCTCGCCGGGCAGGTCCAGATCGCCGTCGGTGGCGGAACGGAAGGGCTTATCCTTATAGGACCGCAGAATATCGGACAGAAACTCGTCGGCTTTGTCGGTAAAGTAGAGTATCTCCATGCCACGGTCCTTCAGCAGCTCCGTCTGAGGAATGTGGTCCACGGCGTCCACCGTGTCGCCGGAGGCAAAGTAGATGTACTTCTGGCCCTCCTGCATACGGGAGACGTACTCGTCCAGCGTCACCAGCTTTTTCTCGGTGGAGGAATAGAACAGCATCAGATCCTGAAGCATATCCTTCTTCTCGCCGTAGTTGTCCATGGCGCTGAGCTTGATCTGGCGGCCGAAGGACTGCCAGAAGGACTCATATTTCTCGCGTTCGTCCCGCAGCAGACGCTCCAGCTCGGCCTTGACCTTTTTTCCCAGGTTGGCGCCGATGAGCTTCAGCTGACGGTCGTGCTGCAAAAGCTCACGGGAGATATTCAGATTCAGGTCCGGGGACTCCACTACACCGCGGACAAAGTTGAAGCACTCGGGCAGCAATTCCTTACACTTGTCCATGATCATCACGCCGGCGGAGTACAGCTGCAGCCCGCCCTCGAACTCATCGGAGTAGTAGCGCAGGGGCGCTTTCTCCGGTATAAACAGCAGGGCCTTATAGGTCACGGCGCCCTCGGCAGAGACGGTGATGACACTCAACGGCGGCTGGCTGTCCGCAAAGCGCTGCTGATAGAACTCGTCGTACTCCTCCTTCTTGACATCGGCCTTCTTCCGCTGCCACAGGGGCACCATGCTGTTCAGCGTCTCCCACTCGAACTTCTCCTCGTACTCGGGGTTCTCCTGGGTGCTGCCCTCCTTCAGCTCCGGGTGCGGCATGAGCATACGGATGGGGAAACGGATATAGTCGGAATACTTTTTCACCAGCTTGTACAGGGGATACTCACGCAGGTACTGGCTGTATTCGTCCTTTTCCTCCTCGGTATCGGGCTTGATGTGCATGATGATGTCGGTACCCACCGTATCCTTCTCGCAGGGCTCAATGGTATAACCATCCACGCCGGTGGACTGCCACTTCCAGGCCTGGTCCTCGCCGTATTTCTTCGTGATGACGGTGATCTCGTCGGCCACCATGAAAGCGGAGTAGAAGCCCACGCCGAACTGGCCGATGATGTCGGTATCGGCGCTCTCGTCACCCTCCACCTCCTGGCGGAATTTCAGACTGCCGGAGGAGGCGATGACGCCCAGGTTGTTCTCCAGCTCCTCCTGACTCATGCCGATGCCGTTGTCGCTGACGGTCAGCAGGCGGCGCTCCTTATCGATGGACAGCTTGATCTCAAACTGATCCCGGTTCAAGCCCACCTTGTCGTCCGTCAGGCTCAGGTAGCACAGCTTGTCGATAGCGTCGGAGGCGTTGGAGATGATCTCCCGCAGGAATATCTCCTTATGGGTGTAGATGGAGTTGATCATCAGGTCCAGCAGGCGCTTGCTCTCCGCCTTGAATGCCTTTTTCTTCATACTTGCTCTGATCTCCTTTGCTCTCCCCCGCCCTTCCCTGCGCGGTGCGTGGAAACGCGGGGCTTTGTTTAAGGGAGATGCGCCCCGGCGCATCTCCCTGTGGTATACGCGTTTCGCTTACGCGAATTTTTTGCGGCTGATGAGCCAGCCCACGCAGGACAGAAGCGCCACCGCGCCGGACACGATCATCACGACCTTGCACACCGGCGGAATGAACTTCTGCACCTTTTTGCCCACGCCGCAGGCCGCCTTGCCCAGCAGGCCCTTCACAGCCCTGCCCACGGCGGACACCGCCGCGCCGGCAGCCTGCAATACGATGTGCGCCAGCTTCTTCGCCAGCTTTGCAGCAGTGGCCAGCGTCTTTTTGGCGATACCGCCCGCCATGTGTAAAAACTTCCTCATGGTCAGCCCTCCTTCGTTTTATACCAGTCGATGATCGGTGTCAGGTTCTCCGCGCTGACGGCGCTGGCACCCTTGGTCGCCATGTCGTAGGTCAGCTGCTGGGCGGGGCTGAGACTGGCCTTCCCCGCCAGCGTTTTGCGGATCTCTTTGCACTTCAGCTGCATGATCCACTTATAGGGTCCGTGCAGCTTGTTGATATCGAAGCCGCCCTGCAGGGTGAATACCGGCACCTCCGCCGGAATGCCCATCTTGGCCCGGACCTTCTCGGCTCCGGCCTGACTGGCGGGACCCATGCCCACGGCGCAGACGGCGCGGATATCAAATTCTTTGGCCGCTTTCGCATATCCCTGGACCTTGCCGGCCATGAGCCAGCCCAGGTAAATGACCGCCCTGCCCGGATGGGGATCGGCGCCCCACTTGGCGTCGGTCACGGGCAGATCCAGTGCGGCGCCTAGCAGACGGGCGTACTGCGCCGTGTAGCCGGAATTGGATGTGTAGACGATGCCGGAAATCATAGTCTTCCTCCCTCTCTGTCACTCACGTTTAGTATAGTCCCCCGCCCTGCCGCTGTCAATGCCGCAGGGCGGTATTCAGACATTCTGCCGCCGGTGTCCGGAGCGCTACCGCATAAAGCGGTCGATGGCATCGTTCAGCGCCTGGATGGCCTCCTGGTCACCGGCCTCCACCGCATCCACGATGCAGTGGCTGATGTGATCCTTGAGAATGGCGCGGCCCGTGCCGTTCAGCGCGGAGATCACCGCGCTGAGCTGCACCAGCACCTCGGCGCAGTCCTCGCCGCGCTCCACCATCTTCCGCACGGCATCCAGATGGCCCTGGGCCCGGCTCAGCCGGTTCAGCACGGCTTTGGTCTGGGCATGGGAATGGTGGTGGCCGTGGCTGTGCTCATAGACATGGCCGTTCTCGTCCACATGGGTGTGGGTATGACTGTGTTCGCTCAAGGGTATCGCCTCACTTGTTATACTCATATCGGGGCTTGTCCATATCGTACTTCTGCTTCAGCGGATCACGGCGCTCCATGCGGTCGTAATGGCGGCACAGGAACGGCTCCACACCGTAGAACAGCGCCTTGCCGTCCAGGTCGAAGAAGAACACGGCGAACAGTGCGGCGTAGACGCCCAATCCGATTAGGACGACCTTTTTCAAAATCTTGAATACAGTTTTCATGTTCTCTTCCTCCTCTTACCAGCTCATAGAATCGTCGAACTCCAGCAAAGACGGATCCAGCGGCTCCTCCTGCATGACGGTGGTCATGTAGTCGTTGATGATGCTGCGGATCTCGGCCCGGGAGACATTACGCTTGTCGGGCAGGGCATGGGGCATCCAGATGGCGTGGATATTGCGGGCGCGGAACTCATCCTCGAACAGGCCGTGGACGCCCTGCATACCCTTACATAGCAGCTGGTCGTACATCATGACCATGTCGCAGTGGAAGCGCTCCATGTTCTCCCACAGCTCGAAGATGTGGTGCATACCACCCACAGCCATGCGGCGCATCGGCGCCCACTCGTGGTAGGTCGCCATGTCCTCCAGGGTGTGCTCGTAGCCGTCGGTGCGGAGGGTCATGTCGAACATCAGGGAGTCCATGTTCATGATGGTGTTCAGGCCCCAGCAGTTATAGGCCCAGGTGCACCAGTTGGAATAGTACAGCGGCGCACAGGACCAGGCAATGACGCGGTGGCGGGTCAGCGGGAAGTTGTTGATGCGCTGCTCCACGCACTTCTCCATGATCTTGCGGACCTTCTTGTCCGTCTCGTGCCAGATGGGCAGATCGCCGTACTGAGACTGGTAAATACGGTACAGCGCCTGGGACACGCCGTTGATGGGATAATAATTGGTGTTGGCCGCCACATCCCACTTCTCCCACTCGAAGCGCTGGAGCTCGTTCTGGCTCTCCAGCTTCTTGCACAGCTGCTGGTAGTCGAAGGGAACGCCGGTCTGCTCCTCGATGAACTTCCACGCCTCCTCGATCTCCTTCATGCAGTGCTTGTGGACCAGCGGATCGTCGAACTGCATGGGCTGGGGCATGGCGAACAGGGGCTTGTCGATGAGCCAGTCCTGAATGATGGACGTGGCCACGGAGCCGTCGCAGGCCTCGTTGGAGGTGATGACCGCCTTGTAGTAGTCGGGCACATCATCCAGCACGAACAGTCCGGCCTCGGCCTGACACATGGGGCAGGGGTCGCCGGGCAGGCCCAGGGACTGCACCGCGTCGATGTAGTTGAGGACCGTGTGGTTGTTCACATGGCAGGTGACGAAATAGGGGATCATCTGCAGGGGGACGTTCTCCACTTCCTTGCTGAAGGGATAGAAAATGCCGCCCCACACCGTCTCGTCGTGGGCGATGGTCTTGTCGTGCCGCGCCTGAACCTTCTTATTCCCCTTGTTGGTGTTCAGGTCGTTGCGGAACATCTGCATGAACTGGTAGATAGTGGCGTTGGTCATGGCCCGATAGTGCAGCGGACAGGCGCGCAGCGCCTCACCCCGCAGGCCCTCCATGCCGCGGTCGAACCAGTGGAGCACGGGCAGATAGGTCTGGCCCATCCAGCGATAGCGCCAGCAGCCCTTGGCAAAGGTCCAGATGCCGCCGTAGCGCATCACATCGTAGACCAGCATACCGTAGTTGTACAGCCACACCTTGTTGAAATAGTAGAAGGTGTCCTTCACACCGCGCCACTCGCGGTGCTTGTACAATCCGGTCTTGTCGCAGTACAGGTCGCCCAGGCGGCGCTCGCCGTGGGGCTTGCCGTACCAGAAATCCTTAGCCAGCTTTTTATAATCCGTGGTCTTGACCTTCTCCACCACGTTTTTCAGATCAAATTTCTTCATCTCTTCACGCCCTCCTGGATCTTCTTGATCTCCACGCTCTCAATGAACGCCTGGAACCGGGTACGCAGCTGGCCGCTGGCCGCGTTGATATACTCCTTCTCGATGGAACAGACAGGATAGCCGAAGTCGCGCTGGAGAACGACGGTATCGATGACACGCTCATAGCTCCAGTACTCGCAGAACTTGTTGGAGGCCACGATGATGCCGTCCGCCTTGTACGCCTTTGCCAGGTCGGCGATGTGCTGCTTGCGCTGGCGCATCTCATGCTGCTCCATAAAGCGGGTGCACTGGCTGGTGAGCAGATAGTGGCGGGCGATGGCACGCAGCGGCGTCTCCCCTTCCCGGATCTCGATGGGCAGACGGGACTCCATGCCGCCGTAGCAGTAGCGGTCCGCCACCACCAGGGCGCCGCAGCTTTCGATAAGCTTGGTAAAGTCCGGGTCGTCGTTCTCGCTGCCGGCCAGCAGGACCTTGCAGCGGTACTGGGGTCTGGCGTCCGGCTCACGGGTCTTCAGCTCCTCCAGCGTCTCGCGGAGCTTGTCGATGATCAGGTACTTGGGACAGGCCAGGGTCACCAGGTTGATGACATGGTACTCATAGCCGGTGATGGTGGGCACGTCCAGCTTGCGGTAATCGCCGATAGCCTGCATAATACGGCAGAGCTCGTTGTGGCTCTCGATGGTCTGGCGCAGGGCCTCGTCAGAGGTGTCCACGCCGTAATTGTCATGGAGGAAATCCAGGACGTGGGCCTTGATCTGTGCCTCATAATGGTCAATACTGTTTTCCGTCTTTTTGAACGGGACATCCATGAACTCGCACTTGAAGCGCTCATTCTGGATGATATCCATACGCTGGAGGTGCTCCTGAAAACGGCAGGTCACGGTGCAGGTCTCGGTAGCCAGCTGGGCATCCAGGAAATTGAAGCCGCCCTCCAGGGCACGCTCAAGAAGGCTGCGGCCGTAGTGACAGGTGCGGGAAGACATATAATAGGTCGCCATATCAGGGGATGTGCAGCGGGGGGCGCGCAGGCGCACAGAGAAGCAGCCGGGCAGGTCCAGCAGCACCTCTGGCATGAAATAGCAGGTGTAGCCTAAAGCCAGTTTTCCGTCACTTTTCGCCTGCTTCACCAGGTCGTTATTGGCCTCTTGCAGCAGGTTCTCAAAGTAAATCAGATGTTTAAGGTCCCTCATCTCTCGTCCTCCTTGCTGCGCGGAACGCGCAGTATTATCCAGTAAAATTATACATAATTGCAGAAAATTTGTCAATGAAATTGTGTTGTTTGCACAGATTTCGGACACTTTCAGGAGATATGTCTGTTATCGTCGGTTTTTTGACGATTTGGGGAGAAAAATTGACTTTTCAGCGCCGCCGTGGTAGAATGAGCACAGAAAAAACGGAGGTGCGGATATGTGTACTATTGACGAGAAAGCGGCCGTACATTCGGCCGATCATGCCGGTGCAGACGCGCCGCACACACACGCCCATACCCATGAGCATGGGCACGATCACGGGCATACGCATGAGCACCACTCGCCGGAGGAGACGGTGGCGCTGCTGGCGTACATGGTGACGCATAACCAGCACCACGCCGAGGAACTGCACGAGCTGGCCCACAGCGTAGAGGGCGAGGCCGCGCAGCTGCTGCACGAAGCCGTGGTGGACCTGACCGTGGGCAACGAGAAGCTGGCGGAGGCCCTGCGGATCCTGAAAGGAGAGGAATAAACGATGTGTCTTTCCACAGTATGGACGGCGGAACGGCAGCCGGTGTGCAAAAACGTGGCGTCCGTAACACAGAAGGACGGACAGCTGGTGTTTACCGATATCATGGGCATCCCCACGGTAGTAAATGGGCAGATCGAGAAGATCGACCTGATGGAGAACGAGATCATTATCAAGAAAGCGACCGCCTGATGGCGGCCGCTTTTCTGTCTGCCGGCGGAGCAAAAAAGAAAGCCCTTACGGGCTTTCTTTTTTGTTGACTTAGTGCCGCTTTTTGCCGGCCCACGCCATGCCGGTCACAGACAGCAGAGCCGTCACGGCGTAGATACCCACGCCCGCGTCAAAGGTCTTGGGAGATCCCTTGGTGGTATCGGGGGTGGTGCTGGGGGAATAGTAGTAATAGGAGTTGGCGGACCAGACCGCGGTGAGATAGAAATTGTCTGTTACCGCCTGACTCGGAAGTGTGAAAGTACCCGTATGGACTTTACCTGCGTCGTCTTTCCAGCCCTTGAACGTATAGCCAGTTTTGGTCAGGGTAGGCAAATCCACGCTGGTCGCACTTGTACGCAGCGTAGTGACAACCGTATCTCCGTCCTTCAGGATGACATCATGATCGCTCCCCTGTGCGGGTGTCTCCTTCAGATTTTTAATCTCACCATTTGCACCAGCCGCAGCAACCGCAGAGTTGATATCTCCGTGGTAGGTGTATTCACCACCGTTGACCGCTTCATAATTCAACCCAGAGACAACGTAGCCCTTGACACTGGTGGAGAAGGTACCGCCGGAGACGACCGCCTTGTTGTCCGCCGTCGTTATCGCTATCGCTTCCTTCTGTTCGTTTCCGTTAAATGTACCATCTGTGACAGAGACAGTCGCAAAGCTCTTTGCTGCCGCAGACACATCGCCATTCTTCGCAATGCCCTCGTAAAGCGCATTTCCATTTACGCTCTCAAATGTTCCGCCAGAGATAGTCACCTGAATCTTCTTCGCGTACCCATCGTTGCTGGTAATAGAAATCGCCGCACCGGTCTCCTCTGTACCATTTCCGTTTGCTACCGCAGGGTCAGCATACTCACCGCTTGCCTTGTATTTTCCCCCTGCAATCTCAAAAATGCCGCTCTTTACGGAAACAGCCTCTCCTCCCGTTGCGTCAATATTTCCATTCAGCGTCCATTTAGCAAAACCGGCTGCATAAATTCCAACGCCTTCGGACTTTATGATACTGCTTGCCGTCGTGCTTATCACAGGCACATTCCCTTCCAAGCACTTTATCATACCGTTGACGTACAATCCACCATAGTGTGCTTCCAGTTTACCAGCAATATTGATAACCACACCATAAGCGCAACCTTCATTACTGCTAATCATAACCGCATAGCCATCCGTGCATTTCACGGTCACATTTTCATCGACAGTAAGTGTGCTATAATTTGCCGCACTCGATTCCTTTGAACCGAGCAGATAAACCAGCTTATAATCCGACCCCGTACCACCAGAAACTGTACCATTGCCAGTAATCCTCAACGAGCCGTTCTCGATTTTGAAGGCTGCGGAACTCGTCGCAGTGATGTCATATCCATTCATGTCAATGACAACACTCTTTCCGCCTTTGACTTCCATTGTCTCTGTCAAAGAAATAGATTTTTCCAGCTTGATCTCACCGCCGTTTGCAACAGCGTTTTTCAATTCCGTTTCATCTTTCACCGTCGTCACGTCTGCCCAGCCGATAGTGCAGAGGGACAGCGCCATGACCAGTGCCAGTATGGTTGCCAACAATTTTTTCATCGTTTCTACCCCGATTTCTTTAGATTTCCGCAGGGGCCATCGTTTTAAGCTCGTTAAAACGCAAATGCAGAGGTACCTCTGCCACCCTGTCGGTTGGTTTCATTATAACAAAGATTTCCCATTTGACAAGGGTTTTTTGAATAATTCTGGCATGGAAAACGAAAAATGACCGGGATACCCGGTCATTTTTCACTTTATCTGCGGACGACCTCGCGGCCGTCGGACCAGACCGACACGATATTGTGACGATGGGTCATGTAGATGGCGCGCTCAAAGCGTTCCTCCACGTTCAGGGGATGGGCGGCCTCGGGGAAGTCGCCGTCGTCGATGACCACGGCGTGGAGCTTATCTCCCACGGCGAAGCCCTCCCCTGCCCCGAAATACTTGTGGCCGGAGGTGGTGCCCAGGTAATAGCCCTCGGCCACGGTCAGGAACTCGGGGTGCTGCTCATCGGTGACGCGGCGGGCCTTGGAGGTGCGGATGGACATGGTGATGACCTTGTACATGGGCAGCTGGGCGCCGCCGGCGATATCGCTGCCCAGGGTGACCCACAGGCCCTCGTTGACCATACGGCGGACGGGGCAGATGCCGGAGCAGATGTTCACGTTGGAGTCGCCGCAGTGGACCACCACCACGCCGGCGTCACGAATGGCGGCGCGCTCGCGCTCGTCGGACCAGACGCAGTGTGCCATGAGGGTATGGTCCTTCCAAAGGCCGTACTTGTCGTATGTCTCCCAATACTGGCTGCACTCGGGGTGAAGCTCCTTCACCCAGGCGATCTCGTTGGTGCTCTCGGACAGATGGGACTGGACGTACAGCCCCCGCTCGTTGGCCAGCTTTCCCAGCTGGGTCATCAGCTCGTTGGTGCAGCTGGGCGTGAAGCGGGGCGTGAGGATGGGCTTGATGTGCTCAAAATGGCAGGCATCCAGCCAGCGGAGCGTCTCCTGCACGGACTCCTCTGTCGTCTCCTGCAGCTTGCCGGGCAGGCCGTTGCGGTCCATGTTGACCTTGCCCACATAGCCGGTGACGCCGGCGCGCTCCAGCTCGTCCATGAGGACGAGGGTCGCGTCGGTGTGGAGGGAGGAGAACATACAGACGCGGGTGGTGCCGTTGGTGATCAGGTCTGTAGCCAGCCGGCGGTAGACGCGGCGGGCGTAGTCCAGGTCGGCGAACCGCGCCTCGGTGGGGAACGTGTAGGTGTTCAGCCAGTCCAGCAGCGGCAGGTCCATCCCCATGCCCAGCATGGGGTACTGGGGCGCATGGAGATGCATATCCGCGAAGGACTGCATGATGATGCGGTCGCCGAAATCGCGGACCTCCGCGCCCTCCAGATGGGCGGGCAGATCGGGATAAAGGCCGGTAATGACGCCGTCCTCCAGCACCAGGCAGCCGTGCTCGAGAATGTCCAGGCGGCCCATGGCGGGCGCGTGGACGATATTACCGCGTAAGACCTGTGTCATGGTGAGATACCTCCTGCAAGCAAAATAAAAATGGATGCTCCGATGCACCCTGCATCGAAACACCCATAGCAGAGCCGTCGGCGGCTCCGTAGAAACGCCCCGCGCCATTCTCGCGGGGCTATATGAGCTGTATTACGGGATACATTGTACCATATTCCCGATGGATTGGCAAGAGAAAATCCCCGGCAAATGCACAGCATTTGCCGGGGATGCTGCATTTTACTCCACGGTGACGCCGCGCTTCTTGAACTCCTCGACCATCAGATCCAGGTCGGGCTCGATGTGAATGGGCTCGCCGGCGGACTTGATGGCATTGGCCACGTCCTTCAGGCCGTTGCCGGTGACGACGCTGACCACGGTGGCGTCGTGGGGGATCAGTCCCTGCTCGCAGGCCTTCTTCAGCGCCGCGGCACCGGTGACACCGGCAGGCTCGCCGAACACGCCGCAGGTACGGCCCAGCAGGCGCTGGGCGGCCAGGATCTCCTCATCGGAGACGTTGACGGCGATACCGTTGGACTCGCGGATGGCCATGAGGGCCTTATCTGCATTGCGGGGCACGCCTACGGAGATGGAGTCGGCGATGGTGTTCTCCTCCATGGGCTCCCAGGGCTTGTCCTCCTGGATGGCGCGGTTGATGGGATAGCAGCCCAGGGACTGGGCGGAGATCAGGCGGGGCAGCTTGTCGATGAAGCCGATGGCGTACAGGTCTTTAAAGCCCTTCCACACACCGGCGATCGTGCAGCCGTCGCCCACGGAGATGGCCAGGTAGTCGGGCATCTCCCAGTTCAGCTGCTCGGCGATCTCCAGTGCCACGGTCTTTTTGCCCTCGGAGAGGTAGGGGTTGATGGCGGCGTTGCGGTTGTACCAGCCGTACTTGTCAATGGCGGCGGCGGACATCTTGAACGTGTCCTCATAGTTGCCCTTGACGGAGATGACGTTGGCGCCGAAGATCATCAGCTGGGCCACCTTGCCCTTGGGGGCGCGCTCGGGAACGAAGATATAGGTCTTGATACCTGCGGCGGCGGCGTTGCCGGCCAGAGAGCTGGCGGCGTTGCCGGTAGAGGAGCAGGCGATGGTCTTGGCGCCGGCCTCCATGGCCTTGGCCACGGCCATGGCACTGGCACGGTCCTTCAGGGATGCGGTGGGGTTCTGGCCATCGTCCTTGACCCATAGACGCTTGATGCCCAGCAGCTCCGCCAGCTTCGGCTCCTCGTACAGGGGGCTCCAGCCCACGCGCAGCGGCGTGTCGGGCGTGGTCTCCTCCACAGGCAGCAGCTCACGGTAGCGCCACATGGAACGGTTCTCGCGCTTGGCCAGCTTCTCCTTGGTCAGCACGGACTTGATGTAGTCGTAGTCATAGACGATATCCAGGATACCGCCGCATTCGCAGTTGGTCAGGTCGGGAACGGCGTCGTAGGTCTTGCCGCAGCGGACACATTTGCCGTATTTTACGTTTTTCATGGTGGTTCTCCTTATATGAAATAAGAAATACAGGGCGGGGCGAGAGCCCCGCCCTGAGGCGTTGTTGCGGTGTTTTCTTACAGAGCCTTCAGCAGGCCGGTGGCCTCGTTGAACTCATTGATCAGCTCGTCCAGCTCCTTGGCCTGTGCGTGGACGGCGTCCCAGGTGTTCTTGGTATCGTACCACTGGGCGTTCAGGTCCTCCACGTTCATCTGCTGCTGCTCCACCCAGGTGTAGTACTTCAGGTTGTGGACACGCTTGCGCTCGGTGTAGGTCAGCTCCAGCATGGAGTCGGTCTTCAGGCCCAGCATGTGCAGGTTGTGGTCCAGAGACGCCTCATGAGCGTTGTACGCGCCGTACATCTGATTCAGCTCCTCGATACGGGACTGGTACATGACGGCGGAGTCGGTCAGCACGGTGCCCACCACGTCGTTCTCGGTCAGCTCGTAGTACTTGGCCATCTTGATGCAGCACAGGACGTTGGCGATACCGGAGATGCCCAGCCAGGTCATCTTCTGGACTTCCTCGTCGGACATACCCAACTCGTCCTTCATGTACTTCTGGCCCTCGGGGGTGTTGAACAGGCGCAGCAGGCGCTGGCTGTCCTCGTCGTCGATGGCGATGGCCATATCGGTGTTCTTCACGTTGTGGATCCAGGGAATGTGCTTGTCGCCGATACCCTCGATGCGGTGGCCGCCAAAGCCGTTATTCAGGATGGTGGGGCACTGCAGGGCCTCGCCCACGGCCAGCTTCAGGTGGGGATAGCGCTCCTTCAGCAGATCACCGGCGGACATGGTGCCGGCGGAGCCGGAGGTAAAGCAGGCGCCGGCGAAGTTCTGGCCGGGCTTCTTGACGGCCTCGAACAGGTCAGCCAGGGCGTAGCCGGTGACGTTGTAGTGCCACAGGGGATTGCCCATCTCGGCAAACTGGTTGAAGATCATCATGGTGGGATCCTGCTTCAGCTCCCAGGTCTTGTCGA
>ERZ826242.501-NODE-501-length-56514-cov-4.931773_pt1 | contig 56514 bp, 62 predicted proteins | sample MGYA00519871_ERZ826242 | MGnify/ENA primary metagenome ERZ826242 (study PRJEB31778, sample SAMEA3449226) | human gut metagenome | biome: human gut; feature: human-associated habitat; material: faeces | place: United Kingdom | collected 2010/2012 ... | reverse complement strand
CCGCTATCATCTCCCGTACCATGAAGAGCGAGCGTCAGGGCCGCAACACCTTCTATAACATGATGGTGCTGGAAGGCTTCATCGCCATGGTCTGGGCTGCCGGCGCTATGGGCGTGTACAACCTGGCTCTGCAGGAGCCCAACGCTACTCTGGCCACCAGCACCGTCGGTGTGGTCTGCAAGTACCTGCTGGGCAACGTGGGCGGCATCATCGCCCTGATCGGCGTTATCGTTCTGCCCATCACCTCCGGTGATACGGCACTGCGTGCGCTGCGTCTGAGCCTGTCTGAGACCATGCACATCGACCAGTCCACCAACGGCAAGCGTATCAAGATGGCTGTGCCTATCTTCGTTCTGGTCATCGCCATTCTGGTGTTCGCCAAGACCAACAGCAACGGCTTCATGATCCTGTGGCGTTACTTCGCATGGGCCAACCAGACCCTGTCTCTGTTCGCCTTCCTGTGCATCACTGCATGGATGTTCGAGAACGGCAAGAGCAAGTTTGCCTGGATGCCCATGATCCCCGGCGGCTTCTACACCTTCATCTGCGTGACCTACATTGCCAACGCGCACATCGGCTTCAACATCCCCTGGACTCCCGCTTACATCATCGGTGTCTGCGCTGCCATCGCCTATGTGGTCGCCTGCTGCCTGTATGGCAAGAAGCGTGCCACTAAGCTGCATGCTACTCTGTAACTGAAGCTTCCAGTTTTACATTGTTTCCCGGTAAAAGGATCGCCGTCCGCAATAAGCGGACGGCGGTTCTTTCTCTATTCCCTTCTATACAGAAGAAAGCCTCCGCAATAGCGGAGGCTTTTCTGTTATTTTTCCTTGTAGTAGAGGCGGCAGTGACAGTACCCCTCGAAGTTGGGGTCGGCGATCTGATCCCGGAATTCCTGGCACATGCAGATATTCTCCGGCGTTCGCTGCAGGCGGCAGGGGCAATAGCCATCCTTGCGCCGCAGACCCTCCCGCACCGTCTCCACGATCTTGGGATCGTCGTTGAAGCGGATCTTCACGGTGATTCTCCTTTGCAGGCGGCAGCCTTTACTCGGCGGTGGCGAACCAGTCCTTGCAGAACTGGGCCAGGGCGGGCACCAACTGCTTGATCTCGCGGTGGGTGGTGTTGACGCACAGGTGATAGGCCTCCTTGGTGCCCCACTTGGTGTCGGCGTACATCAGGTGGTTCTGGGCACGCTCCTTGTCGATGCGGCGGATGGCTTTCTCCATCTCGGGGCGGGTCAGATGCTCACCCTCCGGGGCGCGCTTCATGCAGCGCTCCACCTTGGCGTCCATGTCGGCATAGACGAACAGGTTCAGGGGATGGTAGTCCTTCAGAATCACGTCGGCGCAGCGGCCCACGATGACGCAGTCGCCCTGCTGGGCGAACTTCTCCAGAAGCTGCCGCTGGGCCACGGCCACGCGGATGGGCTGATCCATCACGGTGACGGGCATCATGGCCAGACGGTGGCCGATGGTCATGGGGTAGGCAGCTTCGATGCATTTTTCCCCCACGTTGGCCACATAGTCGGTGTTCAGGCCGTTCTCCTTGGCGATCATCTCGATGATCTGATGGTCGTAGCAAGGGATATGCAGGGCTTCCGCCAGGCGCTTGCCCAGCTCACGGCCGCCGCTGCCGAATTCACGGCTGATGGTAATAATCATGGATATCACTCCTTCAGAATTGAGATCAATATTCGTAGCAGCTTCCGCCAACGAACTCGCGCACCAGGGAGTTCTGGGGCACATAGGGACAGTGCAGCGGCGGAACGCCCCGCACCACCTTCATCAGGTCGGTGAGGCCGTGGGCCTCCAGGAATTCCGGTGTCATCTCCTCGCGGAAGCAGGGGATCTCGTTGAGGTATTTGGCCAGGATGCAGGGCTCGTAGTCGTGGAAGGTGTCGATGTGAATGGCGGCGTTGTTCTTGTAGGGCTGGATATAGTTGATCTCGCCGCGATCCACGCTCTGGGCCCGGTCCACCGTCTCGGCGATGCTGTGGCCGCGGGTGTTGTAGTCGCGGATCATACGGCGGGCCACCCGAAGCTGCTCTGGCCGGACGATTTTGTCGTCGTTGGTGATGATACGGGTGCGGGGCGCCACATAGACGCCGTTGGCCACGCCGCGGATCTTATCGAAGATCAGCGGGTTGAGCATGTGGATGCCCTCGGCAATGATGACGGCATCGGTATAGCCCTGCATCTTCGTATAACCGCCGGTGGTGCCGTTCTTGAAGTCGTACCAGGGGATCTCCACCTCTTTGCCGTCCATCAGGCGGCTGATGCAGCCGATCAGGTTGTCCACGTCCACGCAATAGGGGGACTCCCAATCCGTCAGCTCGGGGGGACGGCGGTCAAGAGGCAGGAAGAAGTTATCCATATGGATCACGCTGACCTTGACACCCAGGTTCTTCAGATAGTCCTCCAGCCGCAGGGCGGTGGTGGTCTTGCCGGAGCCGGAGGGGCCGGTCAGCGCCACCACGGGGCGTTCCTGCCGGGTGGAGAGAATGGAGGCGGCTGCGGCGCTGATCTTATCGTGAAAGACCTCCTCGCAGCGCAGGACGAACTGGGTCTCGTTCCGCATGGCGTTATTGATGTTTTCCAGGTCGATGACTCGCATGCAATGCGCTCCTTTCGGGACTTTGATTATCCCATAGTATACCACATTTTACCCGGCGGCGCAAGAAAAAAGAACGGAGACGCCGCCGGGTGGCGGCGTCTCCCGTGTGAGACTTACTTATTCTGCTCCCACTCCTTCAGGGGCTTCAGCTCCTCATAGAGGCGCACATAGCTGCGGTGGCGGCTCTGGGGGATCCTGCCGTCCTTCACCGCCTGCAGCACGGCGCAGCCCTTCTCCTTCACATGCTGGCAGCCGGTGAAGCGGCAGCCGTCCAGATAGGGGGCGAACTCCGGAAAGGTCTCCGGCAGGTGCTGCTTCAGTTCCCACTCCAGGGACTGGGCGTCGAAGGAGGAGAAGCCGGGTGTGTCGATGACATAGGTGGCGTCGTCCAGGGGGAACAGCTCCACATGGCGGGTGGTGTGGCGGCCGCGGCCCAGGGCCTTGCTGACCTCCCCTACCGGCAGGTCAAAATGGGGGGCCAGGGCGTTCAGCAGGCTGGATTTTCCCACGCCGGAGTTGCCGGTGAGGACGCTCAGCCTGCCGCGCAGGGCCTGGTACAGCTGGGGGATGCCCTCGCCTGTGGCGGCGCTGGCCCGCAGCACCGGGATGGCGGAGGCACTGTAAATGTCGTAGAGCTCGTCCGCACGATCCAGGTCGCACTTGTTCAGCACCACCAGCACCTGGCAGCCCTTCAGCGTGGCGATGGCGCTGATGCGGTCGATGAGGTAGGGATCCGTCACAGGGATGGCGGCGGAGGCGATGACCACCAGCTGATCCACATTGGCAGCGGCGGGCCGCTGGAATTGGCTGGTGCGGGGCTCGATGGTCTGGACGACCCCTTCTCCCCCACCCAGCTCCTGGATCTCCACCCAGTCGCCCACCAAGGGGCTCATGCCCTCCTTGCGGAACTTGCCCCGGGCGCGGCACTGGATGATCCCGCTGCCGGTATTCACATAGTAGAAGCCGCTGAGGGCTTTCTCAATTCTGCCCCGGCTCAAAAGCTGATCACCTGCGAGTCCGTCGCTTCTCCGTTGATCCTGGCGTACACCGTGGAGGCGGTGCCGGATTCGCCCTCGAAATCATAATCTACCGAGGCATCCGAGCCGCTGACGATCTTGGTATCCACTACCTTATCGTCCATGATGAACTCCACGCGGACAGTATCCTCCTCGCTGAACTTGTCAGGGATCAGGAACTGGACGCGGACAGAGCGTGTCTGCTGGCCGGGCGTGCCGTAGACGGTAAAGACGATCTCCGTGCCGCCCTGCACCTGGGTGTTTGCGGAGATGCTCTGCTCCAGCACGTCACCCTCGCTGGCGAAGGGATCATAATAGCGATACTCCGGCGTGCCCACCTTCAGGCCAAGCTTTTCCGCTTCCTCCTTGGCCTTGGTGTAGGTCATGCCCATAAAGCTGGGGACGGTGATCTTCTCCGGGCCCTTGCTGACGGTCAGCATGATGCTGTCGCCCTTTTTCAGGACAGTGCCTCTCACCGGGTCGGTCGCCATGACCTGGCCGGCGGGGAATTCATCGGAGAACGCTTCCTCGCGGTCCACTCTCAAATTCAGATCATACTGCTGCAGCTTCATCTTGGCGGTCTGGTACACGTTGCCCAGTAGGTCGGGCATGGCGATCTCCTGCCGCTCGGCGCAGATATAGACCTGGATGACAAAGTTGCTGTAGCGCACCACGTCGGCGGCGGGATCCTGCTGCACGATCTGGCCGGGCTGGTAGTGGTCGTCGTTCAGGGTGCCCACCACCTCGATGGTGAAGATATCCTTGATGCCGTCCAGCTGGTTGGCCTCCTCAACGGAATAACCCAGAATGTTGGGCACCTTATAGGAGGTATCCTTTTCGCCGCCGAAGCCCGCGAAGATCAGCACAAAGATCAGCACGATCGCCGCAATGCCCGCGGCAAACAGACCGATCACCTTCTTATTCTCGCGGATAAAGTCGAAGATCGACGCGCCGACGTCATCATCGTCATCCCCGTAATCGTCATCGTCGGTCTCTTCCGCGGCCCTGCGCTTTTTCACCGCGGCGGCCACCTGCTGCACCGGGACCTGGCTGGTGGGCTGGCTGTCCACGCTGTCCGCCAGCTCGGTGCGGATATAGTCCATGTCGATGGCCGGATCCTTGCGGAATTTCTCCAGATCCACCAGCATGGCGTCGGCGCTCTGATACCGCTTGTTCAGGTCGGCGTTCATGGCCTTCATGCAGATGAGCTCCAGTGCCTCGGGGATATCCGGGTTCAGCTCGCGGGGACTGAGGGGGACGCTGCTGAGGTGCTGGATGGCCACGGACACGGCGCTGTTCCCCTCGAAGGGCAGGCGGCCGGTGAGCATTTCATACAGCACCACACCGGCGCTGTAGATATCGCTGCGGGCGTCCAGACGCTCGCCCTTGGCCTGCTCCGGCGAGATATAGTGGACGCTGCCCAGCGCCTCCTGGGCCAGGGTCTGGTGGGCGTCGGCTAGGCAGGCGATGCCGAAGTCGGCCACCTTCACGCTGCCGTCACGCAGCACCATGATGTTCTGGGGCTTGATGTCCCGGTGGATGATGCCGCGGCTGTGTGCGTGGCTGAGGCCCCGCATGATCTGGGTGATGAAGTGCAGCGCCTCCCGCCAGTCCATCTTGCCCCGGCGCTCCATATACTGCTTCAGGGTAATGCCGTCGATCAGCTCCATGACGATGTAGTCGATGCCCTGGGAACTGGAGACATCGTAAATGGAGACGATATTGGCATGGCTGAGCTGGGCGACCGCCAGGGATTCGTCCCGGAAGCGGCGGCGGAACTCGGCGTTCTCCGCCAGCTCACTTTTCAGTATTTTGATGGCCACAAGCCGGTTAAGGCGATGACACTTGGCCTTATAGACATTGGCCATGCCGCCGGTGCCGATCAGCTCCAGCAGTTCATAGCGGTTATCCAGCATTTTTCCAATGTATTGATCCATCTGTGGTCATCTCCTTTCATAGATTCTGCAGCAGGACGACGGTCACGTTGTCCGGCGCGCCCTGTGCCTTGGCAAGAGCCATCAAACGATCCAGGCAGCCGTCCAGGTCGCTTTCGTGCATGACCTCGAACAGCATCTCCTGATCGGTCACGGTATTGACCAGTCCGTCGGTACACAGCAGCAGGAAGTCCCCCTGCTGCCACGGGACACGGAAGCTGTCGGCCTCTACCCTTTCGTCGGGGCCCAGGGCACGGGTGATCAGGTTCCGCCGGGGATGGCGGCGGGCTTGGGCCGGGGTAATATCGCCACGCTCCACCATGTTCTCCACCACCGAGTGATCCCGGGTGATCTGGCGGATGCCGGTCTCGTTCAGGAGATAGCAGCGGCTGTCACCCACGTTGAACACCTCCGCCTCGGTATCGCGGCAGACGGTGCACACCAGGGTGGTGCCCATGTGGGCCAGGCTCTCGTCCTCCTGGGCACGGGCGCGGATGGCCAGGTTCGCCTGGTCGATGGCGTGCAGCACGGCTTCGTTGATCTGCGGCCAGCCCATGGCGGGCTTCAGCGCGGCCTGCAGCTCATGCAGCAGCGTATCCACCGCGATGCTGCTGGCGGCATGGCCGCCGTTGGTGCCGCCCATACCGTCGCACACCACGGCCACGGTGCAGTCCGCCGCCACGGCGGTGGCGTAGGCGTCCTGATTTTCACGCCGCACCAGTCCGGTGTCGGTAATGCCCCAAATTCTCATCGTTTCTCCTCCTCCATGGCCTTGCGGCGCAGTTGGCCGCAGGAAGCGTCGATATCGCCGCCCAGGCTGCGCCGGACGGTGGCGGTAATGCCGTGGGATTCCAGGCGCTTCTGGAAGGCCGCCGTGCGGCGGCTGGGCTTGAACGGACTTTCCGTTACCTCGTTCAGGGGGATCAGGTTCACATGGCCCGGCATCCCCTTGATGCGCTGGGCGATGAGATCCGCCTGCCAATCGCTGTCGTTGACGCCGTCGATCATGGCGTACTCGAAGCTGATGCGGCGGCCCGTCTTCCGGAAATACCGGTGACAGGCGGCAAACAGCTCCTCTACGTCGTAGGCCTTGTTGACCGGCATGATCTTTGAGCGGGTCTCGCTGTCCGGCGCGTGGAGGGACACCGACAGGGTGAGCTGCAGATTCAGCTCCGCCAGCGCGTCGATCTTGGGCACGATGCCGCAGGTGGACAGGCTGATGTGCCGCATGCCGATATTCAGGCCGTCCGGGCTGTTGACCAGCTCCAGGAATTTCAGGACGTTGTCCTTATTGTCCAGCGGCTCACCGATGCCCATCAGCACGATGTTGGAGATCTCCAGACCGCTGTCCAGTTGGGTGAACAGCACCTGATCCAGGATCTCGGATGGCGTCAGATCTCGCACCTTTCCGGCGATGGTGCTGGCACAGAAGGCGCAGCCCATGCGGCAGCCCACCTGGGAGGAGATGCACACGGTGTTGCCGTGGTGATAGCGCATCAGCACCGTTTCGATGCAGTTGCCGTCCTCCAGCCGCCAGAGGTATTTCACCGTGCCGTCGTGCCGGGAGACCTGCTTGCGCGCCACCGTGGGCACCGTGATGCGGCAGCTTTCCGTCAGCTTCTGCCGCAGGGGCTTGCTGAGGTTGCTCATGTCCTCAAAGGAGGTCACGCCCCGGTGCAGCCAGGTGAACACCTGCTTGCCGCGGAAGGCGGGCTCGCCCATCTCACGCAGCAGTTGGGTGATCTCCGGCAGATTCAGAGATTTGATGTCAGTCATAGGCAGTTCCTTACTTATCCTTTTCCAGACGGCAGATATAGAAGCCGTCGGTGCCCCAGCGCTGCGGCCACAGGGTCAGGTGTCCGCCGCAGCCGCCGATGGGTGCGGGCAGCACGAAGGGCGACAGGTGAAACTCCGGGTGGGCCTTCAGAAACCAGGTGACCACCTCCTGATTCTCCTCCGGCAGCACGGTGCAGGTGGAGTAGATCAGGGTGCCGCCGGGACGGACGTAGCCGGCGGCGTTTTCCAGGATGGCCCGCTGCTCACGGGGCAGCTTTGCCAGCTCCTTGGGGTTCTTGTAGCGGATGTCCGGCTTCTTGCGGATGATGCCAAGGCCGGAGCAGGGCACGTCGGCCACCACCAGGTCGGCCTGTTCGATCCATGCCTCGTGGCGCTCACGGCCGTCGGCCAGGGCGGTGCGGATGGAGTGCAGGCCCAGGCGGGCCGCGCCGTTGTCGATAAGCTTCAGCTTATGGGGATGGACGTCGCAGGACAGGATGTCGCCCTTGTCCCGCATGTCGATGGCCAGGGCGAAGGATTTGCCGCCCGGCGCGGCGCAGACGTCCAGCACCCGGTCTGTCTCCCGCGGCGCGGCCACGGTGGCCACCAGGCGGGCCGCCGCGTCCTGCACGGTGAACAAGCCCTCGCGGAAAGCGCTGAGACGCTCCATATCGCCGGTACCGCTGACCTCGAAGCAGCCGGGCAGCCAGGGATGGGGCTCCACCGCGGCGCCGGTGGCACGCAGGGCCTTTTCCAGCGCCTCGGGAGTGGTTTTCATGGTGTTGGTCTGGATGGTGGTGGGCACGATGGCGTTGTTGCAGCGGAGATACTGCTCCGCCTCCTCTGCGCCCAGAATGTCGATCAATCGGGTCACCAGCCACTTGGGATGGCTGTACCGCAGCGACAGATAGTCCGCCGTGCTGCCACGGGGCAGCTCCGGCATATCCAGCCAGTTGGTGACGAATTTCCGCAGCACCGCGTTGACCATGCCCGCTGCGCGGGGACGGCCGTGGCGCTTGGTCATCTCCACCGCCTCGTTGACGGCGGCCCGGTGGGGGATCTTATCCATAAAGAGGATCTGATACGCGCCGATCCGCAGGATGTTCAGGATCAGCGGCTCCAGCCGCTCCGCCTTCTGGGTGCACCAGAGGCTGATGTAGTAGTCCAGATACATGCGGTTCTGGATCACGCCGTAGGCGATGCGGCTGGCCAGCGCGGCATCCCGGCTGTCCAGGCCGTTTTTGGCGATGGTGCGCTTCAGGCTGCCGTCGGACCAGGCGTTGGCGGCGGAGACGCTCAGCAGCACCTCCAGCGCGGTATCACGGGCGTTGCCCTTCCGTCTCTCGTTCATAGGCAGACGGGGATGGGATGGCCCGCCAGATAGGCGGCGGCGGCCATGCGCTTGCCGCCCTGGGCCTGCAATTCCAGAATGCGCAGCAGCTTACCGTCGCCGCAGGCGATAGCGATGCCCTTCTTATTGGCCTCTACCACAGAGCCGGGAGCGGCGGCGGTCTCCTCGCCCACGGCGGTGCGATAGACCTTCACGGCGGCGCCATTCAGCTCGGCGGTAGCGCAGGGCCAGGGGATCAGGCCCCGTACCTGGTCATGGAGCTGCTGGGCGGGCTTGGTGAAGTCCATCGGGCTCATGGTCTTGTCCAGCATGGGGGCGTAGGTGAACTGAGTATGATCCTGGGGCGTGCGGGTGGCAGTGCCGTCCTTCAGATCGCTTACCGCCTGCACCAGCGCGTCAGCGCCCAGCAGGGCCAGACGCGCCGTCAGGGTCTGGGCGTCCTCGTCGGGATCGATGGGGGTCTCCGCCACGCGGATGATGTCGCCGGCGTCCAGCTCGGCGGCCATATACATGATGGTGACGCCGGTCACCTTTTCTCCGTTGAGAATGGCCCAGTTGATGGGGGCCGAGCCCCGGTATTTGGGCAGGATGGAGGAATGGACATTGATGGAGCCGTAGGGCGGCGTATTCAGAATGTCCTCCGGCAGGATGCGGCCATAAGCGGCCACCACGATCAGCTCCGGATGGAGCTCCTGCACCAACGCCAGGGCTGTGCCGTCCCGCAGCTTCAGTGGCTGATAGACCGGCAGATCCTGTGTCAATGCATATTCCTTTACAGGTGAGAAGGCCAGCTTGTGGCCGCGGTTTTTCGGCTTATCCGGCTGGGTAAACACGCCGCAGATCTCGTGCCCGGCCTCCACCAGCGCTTTCAGAGAGGCCACGGCGAAATCCGGCGTGCCCATAAATAAGATCCGCATTACTGTTCTTCCTCGACTTCCACATCCTCGATCTCGTACTGATCGGCGTGGTCAGCCAGCCACTGCTGCAGCTCCTCGCCCTCCATCAGACGGTCGGTGTGCTCCACGAACAGGTGACCGTCCAGATGCTCGATCTCATGGCAGAAGCAGCGGGCGGTGATGCCCTCGTCCTCCACCTCGAACCACTGGCCATCGCGGTCCTGTGCCTTGACCCGCACCACATAGGGGCGGGTGACCTCGCCATACTTGCCGGGGACGCTGAGGCAGCCCTCCAAGGCGGTCTCCTCCCCCTCGGTATAGACGATCTCGGGGTTGATGAGCTCGATGATCTCGTCATCCTCGTTCAACACGATGCAGACCCGGCGCAGGATGCCCACCTGGGGCGCGGCCAGGCCCACGCCGCCGGCATCCTCCAGCGTCTCCGCCATGTCATCCAGCAGCGTGTGGAGCCGGTCATTGAATTCCGTCACGGGACGGCAAACCTTGGTGAGGCACTCCTCACCCTGCAGCGCGATCTTCCTTAGTGCCATACTTCATTACCTCTAATCCATCAAATTACAATCGGTGTATATCTGCATACTGCGGTTTTCACCGCGCTTTGAGAACGCTTTCATAAAGGCCGCCAGCAAGCCCCGCAGGGTCTTGTCGTTGCGGCCGATCACGGTCACCCGGTAGCGGTAGCGGTCGTTGACCTTTACCACCGGGGCGGGAGCGGGCCCCAGGATCATCAGGCCCAGCGCGTCATAGGGCGGCTGCCTGGACGCCGAGGCCAGACTGTCGCTGATCTCCTGGATGGCGCGGCGCACCGCGGACTCCTCTGGCCCGGTGACTGTCACCATGAACTGGTCGGCAAAGGGCGGGTCACGCCGCAGCTTCCGCAGGCGGATCTCGCCCTCGTAAAACCGCTCGTAATCCTGCACGGCTGCCGCCTGGATCACGTCGTTGCCGGGGGTGTAGGTCTGGATCACGGCGCGGCCTGTCTTTTCGCCGCGTCCGGCCCGGCCAACCACCTGGGTCAGCAGGCTGAACGTCCGCTCAGAGGCGCGGTAGTGATCCACATACAGCGACAGATCCGCCGCCAGCACGCCCACCAGCGTGACATTTTCAAAATCCAACCCCTTGGCCACCATCTGGGTGCCGATGAGGATGGGGACTTTTTTCTCGTCAAATTCCTTCAATATGGCCTCGTGCCCGGCGCTGATGGTATCGGCGTCCATCCGCAGAATGGGGGTATCGGGGAACAGCTCCCGCAGCTCCTCCTCCACCCGCTGGGTGCCGAAGCCGATATGGCGCAGATGGGTGCCGCACTCCGGACACGCCTCCGGCGCCTTTTCCGAATAGCCGCAGTAGTGGCACATCAGCCGCCCGTTGGCGCTGTGATACGTCAGATAGACGCTGCACCGGGGGCACTGGGGCACAAAGCTGCAGTTGGGACACAGAAGCTGGCGGCTGCTGCCCCGGCGGTTGAGGAACAGGATGCTCTGTTCGCCCCGGGTCAGATTGGCCTGCAGCTCATGATACAGCGGCTGGCTGATGGCGGTCAGGTTGCCCTGCCGCAGCTCCTGCCGCATGTCGGCGATGATCACGCCCGGCAGGGACTGGCGGTTATACCGCCGGCGCAGCAGCGCCAGGTGATAGTCGCCGTTTTTGGCGTGCCACGCCGTTTCCACCGTGGGGGTGGCGGAGCCCAGCACCAGATGGCAGCCCTCGGTCATGCAGCGGTACTTGGCGATGTCCCTGGCGTGGTAGCAGGGAGCCCGCTCGGATTCGTAGGAGCTCTCCTGTTCCTCGTCCAGCACGATGAGGCCCAGATGCTCCAGCGGCGCGAATACCGCGCTGCGGGTGCCCAGCACGACGGTGGCCTCCCCTTTCCGGATGCGCTTCCACTGGTCATAGCGCTCCGTGGCCCGCAGGGCGCTGTGGAGCAGCGCCACCCGGTCGCCGAAATAAGCGGTGAACCGGGCCATCATCTGGGGGGTCAGGGCGATCTCCGGCACCAGGATCATCACGGACTTCCCCTGGGACAGCAGCTCCTGAGCCAGGCGGATGTAGACCAGCGTTTTGCCGCTTCCTGTGACGCCCTGCAGCAGCGTGACGCCGCCCTTTGCGGCCTCGACGCGGCCCAAAATGTCCGCATACGCTCGCTGCTGCTCGTCGTTCAATGTGATGGATTCTGCCTTTACAGCGGTGATCTTATCGGTGATCCGATAGGCCTCCTGGGTGCGCAGCGTCACGACGCCACGTTTTTCCAGGGCGGTCACGGTCTGGCGGGAGACACCGGTGAAATAGCACAGCTCGTGGACGGCGGCCTCGCTCTGCTGCAGGAGGAACTGCACCGCGTCGTACATGCGGGGCGCGCTTTTCTTCTTGGATTTGGCCCAGGCGGCGGCATCCTCCGGCGAGAGGGCCAGCTGCACCAACTGCACGGTCTTGTCCTGTACATTGCGGCGGCTCACCGTCTCGCGGGAGACCACCCCCTGCTTTTCCAGACCCCGCAGAACGGCGGCGGCACCTTCGCCAAAGGCGTCCCGCAGCGTTGAAGTCTCCTGTGGGCCCTCCGCCAGCATCCGGCACAGGGCCGTCTCTCTGGCGGACAGCTCCTGCCAGGGCGCGCCCGGGACGATCCGCCACAGCTCACGGTAATGGTACCACACGGCGGCGGGCAGGATCGTGCGAATGGCGTCGTAAAACGTGCAGAAATACCGCTGCCGCATCCACAGCGCCAGCTTGATCTCCCGCTGGGAGATCAGAGGATCGCCGTCCAGATTCAGGCGCAGCGCCTTCAGCGGCCCGGCGGGGACGCCGTCCTCCAGCGAGAGGACGATCCCCTCGCTGGTGCGGTTGCCCCGGCCAAAGGGCGCCAGCACGCGGCAGCCCACACCGAGCGCCATCTCGGCGGGCACCAGATAGGAATAGGGCTTGTCGATGGCATAGGTCGCCGCTTCCACGGCGATTTTCGCGATCCGCATAGCCCTGTTCTCCTCTCCTGTTGTTACTCCTGAATGGAGGAATCAATGGTGCTGGCGTCGAACTTGCCGTCGGCCACCTCGTCAATGGCCATGGTGACAGGCTTGTCATCCAGATGCTCGCCGCTGATCTCGGCCTCTTCGGCGATCTGGCGGGCGCGGCGGGCCACCACGTTGACCATCATGTAGCGGTTGGGGACGTAGGCCGTCAGCTGGTTCATAGCGGGGTAAAGCATAGACATAATATTATCTCCTTCTGCCTTTTCGGCGATATATTCAAAGATAAGTGGTTACTGATTCAGCTCCGCGATACGCTCGGCGGGGCGGCAATGCTCGGCCAGCATGATGGCCCGCAGCTCGGCCACCGCGTTATCCACGGTATCGTTGATGACGAAATAGTCGTAGTGGCCAGCGTTTTCCAACTCTACCTTGGCCCGCAGCAGGCGCTTCTGCACCTTTTCCGGGGAATCGGTGCCCCGGGCGGTCAGGCGGCGCTCCAGCTCCTCCCAGGAGGGCGGCGCGATGAAGATGCGCACCACATCGGGCCGCAGCTCATGCACCTGGGTGGCGCCCTGGATCTCGATGTCCAGGATCACATCCTTGCCCTCGTCCATGGCGGCGTCCACATACTTCTTGGGGGTGCCGTAGAAATTGCCCACATACTCGGCGTATTCCAGGAATTCGCCGTCCTCAATCCACTGGCGGAAAGTCTCCGCCTCGATAAAGTGGTAATCCACGTCCGGCATCTCCGTGGGACGGGGCGCGCGGGTGGTGGCGGAAACGGAAAAATACAGGTCGTCGCGCCCTTCAAACAGTGCGCCAAGGACGGTGCTCTTTCCCACGCCGGACGGCCCGGAAATAATGAATGTTTTGCCTTTCTTCTCCAATGCTTATCCCTCTTCCTCTGTAAAATCCTCCGGCGTCATGCCCAGGCGCGGCGCCAGCTTCTCCGTGCTCAGTGCCGACAGCACCACGTGGTCGCTGTCCATGATCAGCACGGAGGCGGTCTTTCGGCCATAGGTGGCGTCGATCAGCATCCCGCGGTCGCGGGATTCCTGCACCAGGCGCTTCACCGGGGCGCTGTCCGGGCTGACGATGGCGATCAGCCGCTGCGCCGACACCAGGTTGCCGAAGCCGATGTTGATCAACTGCAGCTTACTCAATGTTCTGCACCTGCTCGCGGATCTTCTCTACCTCGGCCTTCATGTTTACCACGTCCTGAGCGATGGTCAGGTCGTTGCACTTGGAGCCGATGGTGTTGCACTCACGGTTGACCTCCTGGATCAGGAAGTCCAGCTTCCGGCCGATGGGCTGGCCGCTCTCCAGCATGGTGCGCAGCTGGGCGATGTGGCTGCGCAGGCGGACGGTCTCCTCGTCCACGGCGATCTTGTCGGCGAAGATGGCGGCCTCGGTCAGGATGCGGCTCTCGTCCACGGCGGTGGACTGCAGTACCTCCTGCATGCGGGCCAGCAGCTTCTCACGGTAGGCGGCCACGGTCTGGGGAGAACGCTCCTCCACCTTGGCCACAACGCCTTCGATGGTGGCGGCGCGGTCCGCGATATCCTCGGCCAGCTTGGCGCCCTCGGTGGCGCGCATGGCGTTATAGGCGGCAAGGGCCTCGTCCAGCACAGCGCCGATATCGGCGGCCACAGAGTCCAGATCCTCCTCCGCCTTGGTGACGGTCAGCACATCGGGGAACTTGGCCAGTGTGGCGGCGGACAGCTCGCCCTCCAGCGAGAAGGTCTCCTTCAGCTTCATCAGCGCGTCGTAATAGCCGCGGGCCAGGGACTCGTTGACGGCCACCACGGTCTCGTCGGCGCCGGCGGCGTCGATGGTGATGAACACGTCCACCTTGCCGCGGGAGACGGCCTTCTGCACATGGGACTTCACCATATCCTCGGCAAAGATGTAGGTGCGGGGTACCTTCACCGTGCAGTCCAGATAGCGGTTGTTGACGGAGCGCACCTCTACGGTGATGTCACGTCCGTTCAGGGTTTGCCGGGCCCGGCCATAGCCGGTCATACTCTTGACCACAATATTCCTTCCTTTCAGGCGGCTGGGCCGCCGCGGTTGATTAACAGCAGTAGAAATAGCCGCCGCCGGGACAGCAGAACAGCGGCAGACAGAACGGCAGGCACGGGCTCATATGGCAGTTGCCGGTGCTGACCGGGCCGTAGCCGTTGGGACGATAGGCGGTCTGGCGGCCCTCGGCCATATCCAGCGCCCGCTGATACTCCTCGTCATCGGGATCCATCTGCACCGCCGTCTGGTAATAGCGCTTGGCCTCATCCAGCCAGCCGCGGCGGGTGCACAGCACGCCCTTGAGGAAATTCCACTCGGCGTCGTGATCCTTCATGGCGTTCAGCAGCTCCTCCGCCAGGTTCAGGTTGCCCTGCTGGATGGCGGCACGCACCCGCTGATAGGGGCCGGTATAGGACTGGTACGCGCCATAGCCCGCGCCGTAGCCAGCGCTACCGTAGGGATTATAGCCCGCGGAGGACGCGCCGGTGCTGTAGCCTCCGCCGGAAGCGCCCCGCTTGCGCTGGGTCTGGATCTCCTCGTAAGCCTCGTTGATCTCCTTCATGCGCTCCTGGGCCAGGTCGGCCAGGGGGTTATCATGATAGTTGTCCGGATGGTACTTCCGCGCCAGACTCCGGTAGGCTTTTTTTACTTCGTCATCGGTGGCCGTGCTGGGCACGCCCAGCACCTGATAGGGATCACGCATGCAGGTGTCCCCCTTTCTTTCGTACAACGTTCTTATTCCGGTGGAAGGTGCCGTCCAGAACGGCGGTCCCCACCGCGTAAAGGCCCTGGTAAACGGTGCTCTCGATCACCGGGCCGTAATCGCCGAAGTCCCACAGCTCGAAGGCCGCGGCCATGGCGCGGATGGAGCTGTCCAGCGTCTGCGCCAGCTCCTGCCGTGCCGCGTCGGTCAGCGTATCGCCGGGAAGGGCGTAGCGCAGCGGCAAGGGATTGTAGCTGCCGCTTTTCACGTCCTTCTTCAGGTCGTCCGCCGCGTCGATCAGATAGATCCACCGGCCCAGGTGGTACAGCATCTGCGCCAGCACCCGGCTCTTTACCGGCTCCTGCACCTCGCCTGCCGCGTCGGAGAGCAGCCGGGCGAAGGTATCCGCCGCCGCGTCGATGGACGGGCAGCGCTCCCCCTCCAGCCGGGCCAGCTCCTCCAGATGGCGGCGGGTGCTCTCGTCGAAGGCGGGGCGTCTGGCCCTGGCCTTCCGATAGGCCCGCCGCAGCAGCACAGACGCCGCCCGGTATTTCAGGCCGCTCCAGAAGCCATGGTCCGCGATGCCGTCCTGTACCTGCCACCAGGTCAGGATCACGCTCATATCCGCCGCCAGATCAAAGGCGTCGTCGCCGCAGACGCACATCCGGCCCTTGCCGGGGTGCATCACGCAGCGTCTGCGGCAGGCGGTGTGCTGTCCATCTGACAGCAGCATGGCCAGAAACGTCAGGTCATAGTTGAGGATCATGCGCCCGGCTATGCCATAGCGTTTGCCCAGCGTATGGCACAGCCCGCAGTAGGCCGCCTCAAACCGCGCCTGCTGCTCCGCCGTCAGATGGTCGGCAGCCGGACGTACATAGCCGAACATCAGAACAGACGCAGGATCTGATAGGTCAGCAGCTCCTTCTTCCTGGCGTGGCGGTCATACAGCACGCAGGGGATAAAGCTTACCGCAAAAGCGGCGATGGCGATGGCGTACCGCGCCCCCTCGGAGAGTCCCTCCGACAGGAAGTAGCCCAGCAGGAAAAGCACCACCGGCAGTACATACACCAGTGCCACCACGCCGAAGATCTTCTTAGTGCTGCTCTCCACCACCACCTTGTCGCCGGGCTGCGCGCCGATGTCGTTCTTTGCCCGGGCCTTGATGGCCGCGCCGGTCATGCCGCAGCCGGCGCACTCCTCACAGTCGTGACCGCAGGCGGACTTCCGGGGCACGGAGATCTCCGCGTATCCGCCGCCCAGGTCTTTTTCGATCGTAGCAATTTGTGTCATGGTTCATTACCTCTTTTTTGATAGGGCGTTATCCGCCCTCGGCCGGGGCTTCCCGCCTGGTGACGTGTACCGTCACCTCATAGCTGCCGCGCACCGTAACGCCGGACTCGGAGGACGCCGTAACGGTCACGGGCAGGACGTAGTCGCCCTCCTCCGTGATGCCGCTGACATCCACGCGGGCGTGAATGTCGGCGGCGGTGACCTTCTGAATCTCATCCTCGTCGCCCCACAGCATCACCTGCAGCGGATCGGTCACCTCGGCCTTCAGTCCTTCGGCTACGCCCTCGCAGTTGATGGTGTCCAGGGTGACCGTGCCCTCGGTGGTGCCGTCGATGGCCACCGTGACTGTGGCTTCGCTGGTGCCGTCCGTAGTGGTAACACCGGCGGGCAGCTTGATGGTGTAGGTAAAGGGGCCATTCAGGCCAGGCACCAGATCCTCTACATAGATGCGGTCCAGCGTCAGCTTATTGATGGTATCCAGGGTGCTTCCCTCGCCCACCAGGGTGACGGAGGCGGGCTTGATGTCCACGATCACCGATTTCATCAGGTTCGTGCCCACCATCTCCATCTCCAGCGGCACCGTCTTGGTGGTGCGCACCGGCACCGTCACCTGGATCAGCTTGGTGGAGGCCCGGATATTGTCGTTATAGACCGGTACGTCGTTGGCGTCATACAGGGTGTACTCCAGCGTCTCGATCAGCGTGCTGGTAGCACCGGCCAGATTCACCGTCACCTTGGCGTGGTGGACGTTCATCATGTCCTCACGCTCGGCCCGCAGGGTCAGCGTCTGGGGATCAATGGTGATGTCTCCGGTAAAGTAGCCGTCTGCCGCCTGGCCCTTGACATCCACCTCAATGGGGACGGTCTTACTGTACAGGGTACCCACCGTTACGGTGATATTATAGATACTTCTGCTCTTCACGGAGATATCCGAGGGGGAAATGCCATTGGGCAGGATATAGGTATAGTTCAGCGTCTGCACACCGGCGGCGGAGATCCCGCTGGTATCCGCCACAATGCGAACCTGAGAGGGATCCAGATTCATCAGTACCTTCCGCTTGCCCTGCAGCGTCAGATCCACCGTCGTATCATAGCCGGACAGCAGCATCAATCCGTTTTCCGCCAGAATGGTGTCCTCGTTGGTGAACTCCACCGGGATATCCTTGACGACGAGCTCGGAATTGGGAGAGTCGTAAAACTCCATATAGCACCACAGTGCCAGCGTGATCAGCACCGCCAGCACGATCTGCACGACTTTCTTATTCTTCTTCTCCATCGTCGTCCTCCTTTCCCAGACGCTTCAGGAACGACAGCACCGGCAGCGGCTTCGGCTTGTCCGGTTCTTCCTCAGGCGGCATCAGCTCGTTGCGCAGCAGCTTGCCCAGCGTTTCGGGCATCAGGTGCCGCTTGAGCATGCCGCCGATGGCCACGGAGATGGAGCCGGTCTCCTCGGAGACGATGACCACCACAGCGTCGGAATTCTCGCTCATGCCGATGCCGGCGCGGTGGCGCATGCCCAAATCGCGGCTCAGGTTCACGTTCTTGGACAGGGGCAGCATGCAGCCGCCGCCGATGATCCGCCCGTGGCGGACGATCACCGCGCCGTCATGCATGGGCGCCTTGACGAAGAAGATATTCTTCAGCAGCTCGCACACCACGGCGCAGTCCAGCTCCGTACCGGTGCGGACGATGTCGTCCAGGTTGATATTCCGCTCGAACACCATCAGCACGCCGGTCTTGGTGCGGCTCATCTCGCTGCAGGCCATCACCGTCTGGTCGATGGCCTTTTCCAGCTCGGTGATCTCGTTTTCCGGGCGGAACACCCGCATCAGGCGGATATTCTTGCTGCCAAGCTTCTCCAGGATCTGGCGGATCTCCGGCTGGAACAGGATGATCAGCGCCAGAATGCCCATCTCCGCCACACTTCGCAGCACATAATAGACGGCGCGGAGATCCAGGGCACGGGCCGCCAGCAGCGCCAGCAGGAAAATGCCGATGCCCTTCAGGATGTTTTCCGCACGGGTGCTTTTCACCAGTGACAGCAGCTTATAGACCAGGAAGAAGATGATGGCCACGTCCAGAAAGTCCGTGATCTTGAGAAGCGTTAAGTATCTCCCAACATCTTCCATCAATGCCAGCACTTTATCCACGGGTGATCCCTCCCCTCTCGGGTGTGATTCTACGCATAACAATAGATACTAACATTATATAAAAGATATTGGGAAAATGCAACAAAAATTCTGTGACCAGAGTGTTACATTTTACGAATGGTGCGCTGCAATATCTGTGCGAACTGCACCACCTGCTGGGACGTGTTGAAGGCCGACGGACTGAAGCGCACCGTCCCGGTTTTCAGCGTGCCCACCGTACGGTGGGCCAGGGGCGCGCAGTGCAGTCCCGCACGCAGGGCGATCCCCTGGCGGGCCAGCGCCTCGCCCAGCTCCTCGCAGTCCACGCCCTCCACCACGAAAGAAAGCACGCCGGTCTGGTGACGGAGGCCATCCCGCCAGAACAGGCGGATGCCCTCGGTTTGCCGCAGCAGCGCCACCGCCTGGGCCGTCAGGCGGCGCTCGTGGGCGGCGATGGTCTCCACGCCGGTGCGCTGCACATAGCGGATGCCCTCCAGCAGGCCCGCGATGCCCGGCATGTTGTGGGTGCCGCTCTCCAGCCGGTCCGGCAGCATATCCGGCATGGTCTGCAGCTTGGAAAGGCTGCCGGTGCCGCCGTACAGCAGCGGCGCGGCCTCGTGATTGCACAGCAGCAGGCCCGTGCCCTGGGGGCCGTACAGGCCTTTGTGGCCCGGCATGGCGATGAACGCCGCGTGCAGCGTATCCATCCGCACGGGCAGGATCCCGGCGGACTGGGACGCGTCCAGCAGGAAGGGCACCCCCGCTTCGACGCACAGGGCGGCCATCTCCTCCACCGGCTGCACGCAGCCGAACACGTTGGACACATGGTTGCAGATCACCACGTCCGCCCCCTGCGCCAGCGCCGCCTTCAGCTCTTCCACCATTCTTTCCGGCTGAAAGGGCGGCGTATCCAGGACGGTCAGCGTCACGTTGGGGATGGCGTGGAGCGGCCGGGTGACGGCGTTGTGCTCATAGCCGGAGATCACCACGCGGCTGCCCGGCTGCACCAGCGTGTGGATGGCGATGTTCAGGCCGTGGGTGGCGTTGCCGGTAAAGATCACGTTGGACTCATCCGCCACGCCGAACAGCTTTGCCGCCGCGGCGCGGCAGGCATAATCCGTCTCCTCTGCCAGTTGGGTGGCCTGATGACTGCCACGCCCCGGCGAGGACATGGTATTGACCGCCCGGGCCATGGCCTGCCAGACTGTCCGCGGCTTTTCCAGCGTGGTGGCGCCGGAATCGAAATAGATCATACCGCCACCTCACTGTACCCCGTGCCGCTGTGCCGGAGGACGCGCTCCGGCATCAGGTGCGCCTGCTGTAACCGCTGAAAGGCCGCGTCGTAGTCCCCGGCATCCACACGCACCGCGTAGGTGCAGCCCTGCCTGGCGAACTCCACCGGCAGGCGCTGGACACTGGCGTGGATGCCGCCGCTGTTCAGCACCCGGGACGCCCGCTGGGCCTGGGTGGCAGACTGCACCGAAAAAAGATAATGATCCATGGTACACCTCCTCCACTCCAATGTATGAAAAGAAAACACAGGAGGCCACACCCTCCTGTGTTTTTGATAGATTCTATTATTGCTTTTCCACCAGCGCTACGGCGTGGGCCGCCATGCCCTCCCCCGTTCCGGTAAAGCCCAGATGCTCCTCGGTGGTGGCCTTGACGCTGATCTGCGAGACATCCACCTCCAGCGCGGCGGCGATGTTCTGCCGCATGGTCTCCCGGTAAGGGGCCACCTTGGGCGCCTGGGCGATCAGGGTGGCGTCGATATTCACCACGGCATAGCCCTGCTGCCGGAGGTATTCCCCCACCCGCTTCAGCAGCACCATGCTGGAGATATTGCGAAAGGCCTCGTCATTATCCGGGAACAGCTTGCCGATGTCCCCGGCGGCGATGGCGCCCAACAGGGCGTCCATGACGGCGTGGGTCAGCACGTCCGCGTCGGAATGGCCGTCCAGGCCACGCTCCCACGGGATGGTGACACCGCCCAGGATCAGCGCGCGGCCCTCCGTCAGACGGTGTACGTCGTACCCGTGGCCGATCCGCAGCGCCGTCATTGCACCGCCTCCCGCTGCCGCAGCAGCGCCTCGGCCACCGCCAGATCATCCGGCGTGGTGATCTTGATGTTGCTTCTGTCCCCTTCCGCCAGCCAGACCTGCTTGCCCAGCCGCTCCACGGCGGCGCAGTCGTCGGTCACCGGCTCTCCGGAGGCCAGCGCCGCCTGCAGGGCGGCCTTGAGGATATTGGCCTGGAACACCTGGGGCGTCTGCACCGCGTACAGGGAGCTGCGGTCCGGCGTGGACTGCACCAGGCCGCTGTCGTCGGCCACCTTCACGGTGTCCGTCACCGGAATGGCCGGGGCCACAGCCTGCGTCCGATAGCCCGCCCGGATCATCTCGTCGATCATCTCCGGCCGCACCAGCGGGCGGGCGCCGTCGTGGATGGCGATCAGCTCCGCCTTGGGGTCGCACTCCAGCGCCGCCGCCAGCACAGACTCCGTGCGGGACGCGCCGCCCTTCACCACCCGGACCTTCTTGCGCAGGGCGCAGCGGGCACACAGCTCCGCCACCGCCTCCATGCGGTCGGCCTGGACAGCCACCACGATCTCGCTGACCAGCTCCGCCCTGTCGATGGCGCACAGGGTGCGCATCAGCACCGGCGCGCCGGCCAGATAGGCGAACAGCTTGTCCTGGCCGCCCATGCGGGCGCTGCTGCCCGCCGCGGCCACCACCATGCTGCACATGGGCAGCGTTTTATCCTGTAACTTCTGTACGGTATTCCAAAAGCCCATAGCTTCTCCTTACTCTGCCAGCACGCTCCGGCTCAGCAGTTGTTCCGCTCCGTCATAGGAGAGATTCTCCACCAGCATCACTTCGCTCAGCAGGATCTGTTTGGCGCTGCGCAGCATCTTGCGCTCCACCGTGGACAGGCCGCGGCGTGCCTCGCGGCTCATCAGGCCCTTGATGACGCGGGCCACCTCACGCGCTTCGCCGCTTTTGATGCGCTCCATATTCTCGCGGTAGCGGTGGTTCCAGTTCTCGGCGGGATCGTCCTCCACCTCGCCCAGGGTCGCCAGCATTTCCGAGAGCTGCTGACGGCTGATGGGCTGCCGCAGGCCGACGGCGCCGCTGTTGCCCACCGGGATCTTCAGGGTCAGACCGCTGAGAGGCGCGGTAAATACATAATACCGTTCCACCCCACCGCTCATACGCTCCTCCGTGATCTCTGTGATCACACCTGCTCCATGCATGGGATGCACCACTTTTTCACCAACAGTATACATGCCGAACCTCCTTCTTCTGATATCATCTTCCTTACCGTTTGATGGTTCTATTATAGCCTCTTTTTTCACATCTTGCAAGAAAAGAAACACAATTTTCCCGGTTTTATGCGGTATGATCCAGAAAAAGCCTCGCAGAGTTCGCGCCCGCGGGCGCGAAACAGTCTAATCTTTTTTCCGGCGGCGTGTACGTCGGAAAAATACTGCTCGGCCGCCAGTGTGTCCGAAGGACGCGCGTACCCCAAGGGCACTTGTTCCGCTTCGCTCCGCTGCGCAGTCGGCCGCAATCCCCTTGGCAGAAAAGTCGATAGACTTTTCGCCAGTTTGCGCCAGTCTACGCCAAAAGGCGCCGTCCTTGCGAACGACGCCTTTTGACCTTATCTTACTCTTCCTTTTGGAAGTGTTGTCGGGGTTAGCGCTTGTTGTTGGGGTGCCAGATCTTCTGCTTCTGAGCGGCCTGGATCAGCTCCTCGCGGAAGTCGGGGTGGGCGATGGAGATCAGCGCCTCGGCACGCTCCCAGGAGGACAGACCCTTCAGGTTCACGCAGCCGTATTCGGTGACCACATACATGGTGTTGACGCGGGTATCGGTAACGATGCTGCCCTCGACCAGGGTGGGACGGATGCGGGAAGCCAGGGTGCCGTCCTTCTTCTTGAAGGTGGAGGACAGGCAGATGAAGCTCTTGCCGCCGTTGGACAGGTACGCGCCCAGCACGAAGTCCTGCTGGCCGCCTGCGCCGGAGATGTGGCGGATGCCGGAGGTCTCGCTGCTGACCTGGCCGTACAGGTCGATATCCACCGCGTTGTTGATGGACATGAAGTTGTCGATAGCCGCGATGGTGCGGATATCGTTCACATAGCTGACGGGAGCGGCCATGCACATGCGGTTGTCATCCAGGAAGTCATAAACCCGCTGGCTGCCGGCGGCGAAGGAGTAGGTCTGGCGGCCATGGTCGATGCTCTTGTTGGCGCCGCTGATCTTGCCGCACAGGGACAGATCCACAAAGGCCTCCACATACATCTCGGTATGAACACTCATGTCCTTCAGGTCAGACTCGCACAGCAGCATACCCACGGCGTTGGGCATACCGCCGATGCCCAGCTGCAGGCAGGCACCATTGGGGATGCGCTCCACCACCTGCTTGGCCACGGCCTTGTCGATCTCGGTAGGCACGGCGGACAGCAGCTGGCCCATGGGGTCATTGCGGCCTTCCACGATCATGTCCACGTCAGAGATATGTACGCTCTCGCCAAAGCCGCCCAGGCAACGGGGCATGTTCTGGTTGACCTCGACGATCAGGATCTTCGCCGTGTCGCAGATGGCCTTCATGTGGGAGGCGGAGACGCCGAAGTTGAAGTAGCCGTGCTTGTCCATAGGACCCACCTGAATCATGGCCACATCCGGCGGATTGATATGATCATAGTAGTAACGGGGCAGCTCGGAATAGCGCATGGGCTCATAGAAACAGGCCCCGGTGTCGATATGCTTACGCTCGAAGCCACTGGTGTGGTGGGAGTTATAGATGATATGCTTGGCAGGCTCCTCAATATCGAAGATGGCGGGCTTCCACAGGGCGATGCCGCCGCGGACCTTCACGTCCTCCAGCTCGGGGGCGCGGCGGGCCAGCGCCTCATCCAGAACATGGGGATGGGTATTGCAGAAGCCATAGTCTACCCAGTCGCCGGACTTGATCACTTTTACGGCTTCCTCTGCCGTGGTCAGCTTGGATTGATACATACCCAGAAATTCTTCGTATGCCATTGTTGATATGCCTCCTGTTTTCTTTCTTTCTTTCTTTTCTATCCCTATTTTTTCCTCTGGCTAATACTTTACTACTTCGTTAAAAAAATATCAACCTGTTTCGTTAAAAAAATATCAAATTTGGAGGCTTGCCCAAATTTGGATTGTCAAATCTGTAACAAATAGCAAATTTTTATTGCAGATAGCGGTTCTCTGACAATTTTTTCCTATCGCGCAACAAACTTTTGTGCAAGAAATAGGCGATACCTGATAAAGCGCGCGGGAGAGCGGTGTTTTTCACAGCTCTCCCGCGTGGGAAATATGGGGTTTTATTTACCGCAGTACTGCCCGATGGCAGCCAGCAGCTCCGTTTTGCCCGTCCCCTTCTCGGCGGAGAACGGGATCAGCAGCACGCTGTCATCCAGCGTCAGCGTCTGGCGGATCAGAGCCAGATTGGGCTCGATCTCGCTCTTTTTCAGCTTGTCCAGCTTGTTGGCAACCACCACCATGGGACAGCCGGTGGCCTTGAAATAGTCGCACATGGTCACATCATCGGCGGTGGGCTTATGGCGGGCATCCACGATCAGCACACCCAGGGAGATCAGCCCTTCCTCGGCAAAATAATTCTCCATCAGGCGGCCCCAACGGTCACGCTCGTCCTTGGATACCTTGGCGTAGCCGTAGCCGGGCAGGTCGGTGAAATAGATCTTGTCATCGATGCGGAAATAGTTGATCTGGGTAGTCTTACCGGGGGTAGCGCCCACACGGGCAAAGTTCTTCCGGTTCAGCAGCCGGTTGATGACGGAGGACTTGCCCACGTTGGAGCGCCCGGCGAAGGTCACCTGGGGTCTGCCGTCCCGGATGAACGTGGAAGGCTTCACCGCCGAGAGGACGAACTCCACCTTGTTAAAGTTGATGGCCATGACGTACCTCCTGATAGGGCGTATCGGTCACAATGGCCGCCATATGCTCCACCGCGTCCTCCCTGCTCTCCGGCACCAGGGCGGCGGCAAACACTGCGTCCACCGACTCCACCGGGATGAAATGCAGCGCCTTGCGGACGGTCTGATCGATCTCCGCCAGGTCCTTTTCGTTCTCCTTGGGCAGGATCACCGTATGGATGCCGTTACGCAGGGCGGCCATGGTCTTTTCCTTCAGGCCGCCGATGGGCAGCACGCGGCCCCGCAGCGTCACCTCGCCGGTCATGGCCACGTCGCGGCGCACCCTGCGGCCCGTCAGCGCCGACAGCATGGCGGTGGTAATGGCAATACCGGCTGAGGGGCCGTCCTTGGGGGTGGCCGCCTCGGGAAAGTGGATATGGATGTCCTTGGTCTTATAGAAGTCCTTCTCCAGATGCAGCGTCTCTGCGCGGCTGCGCAGGCAGCTCAGTGCCGCCTTGGCGGATTCCTGCATGACGGTGCCCAGATTGCCGGTCAGCTCCAGCTTGCCGCTGCCGTCCATCACGTTGACCTCCACCTCCAGGATCTCGCCGCCTACCTCCGTCCAGGCCAGGCCGTTGACCACGCCGATCTCGTCCTGCTGGCTATGTACACCGGGGGTATAGCGGAGCGTTCCCAGGTAATCGGAGAGGTTTTTCTCTGTAATGTGTACCTGCTTTACATCGCCCTCTACCAGGAGCATTGCCGCCTTGCGGCACAGCTTCTCCATCTGCCGCTCCAGAATACGGACGCCGGATTCCCGGGTGTAGCCGGAGATGACGGCGCGGATGGCACCGTCGCTGACGCGGAGCTGTGTGCGCTTCAGGCCGTGCTCCTTCAGCTGCTTGGGCAGCAGGTGCCGCTTGGCGATCTGCAGCTTTTCCTCGTCGGTATAGCTGGACAGCTCGATGACCTCCATGCGGTCCAGCAGCGGCCGGGGAATGGTATCCAGCCGGTTGGCGGTGGTGATGAACATGACCTTGCTGAGGTCCACCGGGATCTCCAGGAAGTGATCCCGGAAAGCGTAGTTCTGCTCACTGTCCAGCACCTCCAGCAGCGCAGAGGCCGGATCGCCCCGCATATCGCTGGCCAGCTTGTCGATCTCGTCCAGCACCAGCAGCGGGTTCATGGAGCCGGAGCGGCTCAGGGCGTCGATGATGCGGCCCGGCATGGCGCCGATATAGGTCTTGCGGTGGCCGCGGATGTCCGCCTCGTCCCGCACGCCGCCCAGACTGAGGCGGGCCAGCTTGCGGTTCATGGCCTTGGCCACGGAGATGGCGATGGAGGTCTTGCCCACGCCGGGAGGGCCCACCAGGCACAGGATCTTGCCCTTGGCGTCGGGGTTGATCTGCTGCACGGCGATGAACTCCAGGATGCGCTCCTTCACCTTTTCCAGGCCAAAATGCTCCTTGTCCAGGATGGCCCGCGCCTTGGCCACATCGGCCCGGTCCTTGGTGGTCTTGTTCCAGGGCATCTCCAGACACACGTCCAGATAGTTGCGGATCACCGACGCCTCGGCGCTGCCGTAGGGCTGCTTGGCCAGACGATCCACTTCCTTCATCAGCTTGTTGTGGATCTCCTCCGGCAGGTGCAGCTTCTCCACCTTGGCGGTGTACTCGTCGATCTCCTCGTCGCCGTCGTCGCCCAGCTCGTGCTTCAGCACCTTCATCTGCTCCCGCAGGATCATGTCCTTCTGCACCTGGGCCACGCGGGAGCGGACCTTCTGCTCCAGCTCCACCTCCAGGGAGATGACCTCCACCTCGTGGGCCAGGATATCGTTCAGCAGCCGCAGGCGCTTGACGGGGTTCAGCTCCTCCAGCACCCGCTGGCGGGCGTTATGCCGCAGATTGATGTTCTGGGCGATGAAATCCGCCAGACGACCGGGATCGCGGCAGTCCAGCACCGCGGCCACGAATTCGTCGTTGAGATTGGGAACAAGCTCCTTGTACTCGTCAAAGAGCACATAGGTCTGGCGGATCATCGCCTCCATGCGGGGCGTCATGCGGCCGGGGAAGTCCTCCTCCAGCAGCTCCACGTTGGCCTGCAGGAAGGGCTTGTTCTGCCACAGGCGGTGGATGCGGGCCCGCTGCTGGCCCTCCACGATCACCCGGACGCTGGTCTCCGAGGTCTTGAGGATCTGCAGGATGCGGCAGATGGTGCCCACCGTATAGAGATCGTCCTCCGTGGGCGCCAGCGTGGCGATATCCCGCTGGGTCACCAGAAACACCAGGCGCTCGTCCGTATCCATGGCGCTGTCCAGGGCGTAGATGGAGATCTCACGCTCCACGTCAAAGCTCAGCGTCAGGTCAGGGAAAACTGTCAGGCCCCGCAGGGCGATGACAGGGATATTCATAGTCGTTCTTTCTTCCATAGGAGTTCTCCTTTTTGCCGGGGAATCGTTCTGCGTTGCGAAAACGGTAAAAAAGCGCACGGGGAGAGGCCAAAGCCTCTCCCCTGTTCATGCTTTAAGAGGCCGGTGCGGAGGATTTCTTCTCCGGCTGCTTTCCGGTCTTTAATTTTGCCCGGCGGACGGCATGCTGGGGATCACGGAGAATCTCCGGCTGGGCGCCGTTTTTCACGCAATCGGCGGTGATGGTCACCTGCTCGATGGTGTGATCCGACGGGATGTCATACATCAGCCTGGTCAGCACGCCCTCCATAACGGCGCGCAGACCGCGGGCACCGATGTTGCGCTCGATGGCCTTGTCGGCGACGGCCTCCAGGGCCTCCGGCGTGAATTCCAGCTTCACGTCATCGAACTCCAGGAGCTTCTGATACTGCTTCACCAGCGCGTTCTTAGGCTGGGTCAGGATGGTCACCAGATCGTCCCGGGTCAGTCCGTCCAGGGCGGCGATCACCGGCAGACGGCCCACCAGCTCGGGAATGATACCGAACTTCAGCAGATCGTGGGGCTGCACCTCCTTGAGGAGCTGGCCCTGACGGCGCTCGGCCTTGCTCTCCACCACGGCGTCGAAGCCGATGCCCTTGCGGTCGGTGCGGCGCTCGATGATCTTCTCCAGGCCGTCGAATGCACCGCCGCAGATGAAGAGGATGTTGTGGGTGTCGATCTGGATGAACTCCTGGTGGGGGTGCTTGCGCCCGCCCTGGGGCGGTACGTTGGCCACGGTGCCCTCCAGGATCTTCAGCAGCGCCTGCTGCACGCCCTCGCCGGACACGTCGCGGGTGATGGAGGTATTCTCGCTCTTGCGGGCGATCTTGTCGATCTCATCCACATAGATGATGCCCCGCTCGGCCAGCTCCACGTCGAAATCCGCCGCCTGCAGCAGCCGCAGCAGGATGTTCTCCACGTCGTCGCCTACATAGCCGGCCTCGGTCAGCGTGGTGGCGTCGGCGATGGCGAAGGGCACCTTCAGCACCCGGGCCAGGGTCTGGGCAAACAGGGTCTTGCCGCTGCCGGTGGGGCCCACCATCAGGATGTTGCTCTTCTGCAGCTCCACATCCTCGCCGCCGCCGAAGAAAATACGCTTGTAGTGGTTGTACACGGACACGGACAGGGCGATCTTGGCCGCCTCCTGCCCCACCACATACTCGTCCAGTACCGCCTTGATCTCCCGCGGGGTGGGAAGCTGGTCAAGGCTCTCGACCGTTTCCGGCTCGGCCTCGTCATAGCCGTCATCCAGCAGAGACAAACACAGATGCACGCACTCGTCGCAGATCCGCACGCCCGGCCCCTGGATCATACGGTGCACCTGATTCTCGGATTTTCCGCAGAAGGAGCACCGCAGTGCCTTAGAATTATCAGCCATATGCTACCTCACTCAGCGCTTGTAGATCACCTTGTCCACCAGGCCGTATTCACGGGCCTCCTCGGCGACCATCCAGTTATCCCGCTCGGAGTCAGCCTTGATCTGCTCCGGCGTCTTGCCGGTATTTTCGGCCAGGATCTTATTGATCCGCTGCTTGATCTTCAGGAAGTGCTCCACGTCGATCTCCATATCGGTGACCTTACCCTGGGTACCGGCGGAGGGCTGGTGGATCATCACCTCGGCATTGGGCAGCGCGATGCGCTTGCCCTTGGCGCCGCAGGACAGCAGGAACGCGCCCATGCTGGCGGCCATGCCGATGCAGATGGTGGATACATCACACTTGATGTACTGCATGGTGTCATAGATTGCCATACCGGCCGTAACGCTGCCGCCGGGGCTGTTGATATACATCTGGATGTCCTTATCGGGATCCTGTGCCTCCAGATACAGCAGCTGGGCTACGACCAGGCTGGCGGTGGTATCATTCACTTCTTCGCCCAGGAAGATAATGCGGTCGTTCAGCAGACGGGAAAAGATATCATAGGACCGCTCGCCGCGGTTGGTCTGCTCAACAACATAGGGAACCAAACTCATTGTAAAATACCTCCATACGAAAGATAGTCAAAGTATACCCACCCTGATATGTGATTTAGTCTTTCTTCTCCTCGTCTTCCTCGGTCTTGGTCTCCTCTTCCTTGACCTCGGGAGCAACGGCGGTAGCAGAGTCCGCCACCACCTTGATGACCTTCTCGCGCATGACCTGCTCCTTCACGTCCTCGGCGCGCAGGTACTTCTTCACGGTCTCCAGATCCATGCCGTACTTCTCGGCCACGGTCTTCATCTCGTTCTCCACTTCCTCGTCGGAGACCTCCAGACCCTCGGCCTTGATGATGGCGCGGATGGCCAGATCCATTCTCACCTGATTGGCGGCGGGCTCCTTGGCGTCCATGATGATCTGCTCCTCGTTCATGCCGGTCATCTTGGTGTACTGATCGAAGGGGATGCCCTGAGAGGCCAGCTGCTGCTTGAAGCCCTCCAGCATCTGGTGGGCCTGCATCTCGATCATCTCGTCGGGGATGTCGGCCTTGATGCCCTCGGCCACCTTGGTCATCAGCACATCCTCAAAGGCGTGCTGGGCGGCGGTGGTGCGCTCGTCGGTCATCTTCTTCTTGATGTCGGCCTTCAGCTCCTTCAGGGTGTCGAACTCGGACACGTCCTTGGCGAACTCGTCGTCGATGGCGGGCAGCTCCTTAACCTTGACCTCGTTGACCTTGACGTGGAACACCACGGGCTTACCGGCCAGCTCGGGGGTGTAGTTCTCGGGGAAGGTGATGTCGATGTCCTTCTCCTCGCCGGCCTTCATGCCGATGAGCTGATCCTCGAAGCCGGGCACGAAGCTGCCGGAGCCGATCTCCAGATCAAAGGCCTCGCCCTTGCCGCCCTCGAAGGCGACGCCCTGGTCAAAGCCCTCGAAGTCGATGTTGGCGGTATCGCCCTTCTTGACGGCGCGCTCCACGGCAACCAGACGGCTGTTGCGGTCGGCCATCTCCTTGAGACGGGCGTTCACGTCGGCGGCCATGACCTTGACCTCGGCCTTCACGGCCTCCAGACCCTTGTACTGGCCCAGCTCCACCTCGGGATACACGGCCACGGTGCACTTGAAGGTGGCGCCTTCCTTGCCCACGTTCTCGATCTCCACCTGGGGATAGCCAACGACCTCCAGCTTCTGCTCGTCCACGGCGCTCTCGTAAGCGTCGGGCAAAATGGCGTTGACGGCTTCCTCATAAAAGACCTCGGCGCCGTACATGCTCTCGATCATCTTGCGGGGAGCCTTGCCAGGACGGAAGCCGGGAATGTTCATCTTGCCGCGCATCTTCAGATACGCCTTGTTGACGGCGGCCTCGAACTCCTCGGCGCCCACCTCGATGGTCAGAGCGACTCTGCTCTTCTCCAGTTTTTCGCAGCTTTTGACAGTCATTGTTGCTTTTCCTCCAGTTTACATCTATGTTGTGATGGCATAAGACTACAATTTAATTAAGCCAAGTGTATATGATATCAGAAAAGAAATGGAATTTCCATACCTTTTTGCATTATTCGCAAATTTTTTTAGGGACAAAGCCCAGGAAATCACCGGCCACCAGTGAAAAAAGGGTGCCGCTGCGCGTTCCTTCGATGGCCCGGCGGTGGGAAGCACCGTGCAGATGGCCGTAATAGCAGGCTTTGACGCCGTATTCCCGCAGCAGCCGCAGGATCTCGGGACACTCGTAGCCCTGGTAGATGGGCGGATAGTGGAGGAAGCACAGCTTCTCCCGCTCCCCCGCCTCCTTCAGCGAGGTCTCAAGACGCCCCACCTCACGCAGGAGGACCTTTTCATTGTGGGTGCCCTGGTTGTCCAGCTCATAGAACCAGCCCCGTGTGCCGCACAGGGCGATATCATTGTAATAGAGGCAGTTGTTGTACAGGATCTCGAAGGTGTCCAGGCCGTTTTCGGCGAAAAAGCGCTTCATCTTGGCGGCGGTATTCCACCAATAGTCGTGGTTGCCCTTCAAGAGGATCTTCTTTCCCGGCAGGGTGTTGATGAATTGAAAGTCCAGCAGCGACTCCTCCAGGCTCATGCCCCAGCTCAGGTCGCCGCACAGCACCGTCACATCGTCGTCATGGAGCGGCGCGAAGCCATCACGGATACGGTTGACGTAGTCGTGCCAGCCGTCGCCGAAGATGTCCATGGACTTGTCCGAATTCAGCGACAGGTGCAGATCACCCATTGCGTACAGTGCCATAAATCCCTCCTTTCCATCAGATCAGGCGGCGGAGATTGTTCCAGAAGATGTCCTCCAGCAGTTCTTCGCCATAGCCCCGGGCTTTCAGCGCGTCGTACAGCTTCGGCATATCCTGCATGCCGGACAGGCCCGCGGCCAGCGCCTCGCACCCGTCCATATCGCCGCCCAGGCACAGTGTTTTCTCGCCGCCCAGGTTCAGGAAGTGCTCCACATGGGCCACCAGCGCGTCCATGGTGGGCTCACCGACGAAATGCAGAAAGAGATTCAGTCCCACTACGCCGCCCAGGTCGCGGATGGCCCGGAACTGGTCGTCGGTCAGGTTGCGGCGGTGGGGACAGACGGCCCGCGCGTTGGAATGGGAGGCGATGATAGGCCGTCGCGCCATATGGACAAGATCCCAGAAGCCCGCGTCGGACAGGTGGGACACGTCGGGATAGATGTCGTGCGCCTCCAGCACCCGGATGAAGTCCTCCCCTTCCGCGGACAGGCCCCGCTCCGGCTCCTCGGCATTGGTGCCGGACAGCACATTGGCCCGGTTCCACACCGGGTTCAGGAGCCGCACGCCCCAACCGGCCACCGTTTCGATCTTATGTACGTCGCAGTCGATGAGGTCGGCGCCCTCGATGCTCAGCAGCGCGGCCACCTTGCCCTGGGCCACCGCTTCATCCACCTCCGCGCCGGTGCGGCAGTGTCGTGCGATGTCGGCGTTATCCGTCATCTCCCGCAGGAAGAAGTCGTGCATCCGCTGGCACTGGGCCCACATGCCGTCAGCCGGAGCTTCCGCCGCATCGTGGAACAGGGCGAAGAACTGGGCGCAGCGGCGGAACTGCCGCCCCCGCTCCAGGTCGATATGGCCGCCGTTCTTCCGCAGATGACCGGAGGCTGCATAATAGCGGCGCTGTTCCTCCCGGCTCTCGCCGTACTCCAAGGCGGAAGCCTCACCGGTCTCCATGCAGCGGTAAACGGTATCACAATGGGCGTCAAAATAGGATATCATCGCGTTAATCTCCTTATTGAAAAGCATTTTTGTTAATCTCCTTATTGAAAAGCATTTTTGATGTATTCTATGCGGGCCTCGTCAAAGCCGTGCTCGACATAGACCTCCGCCACGTCGAACCGGGCGCAGCAGTCCAGCCGCTTCTCCGCCAGATACATCATAGCGGTCTTGCGCAGCTTGTTCTGCTTCTGATACGTCACATACTCCCGTGGCAGGGCCATGTCCACATTGGTGCGGGTCTTGACCTCCACGAAGCACAGTACGTCGCCGTCCCAGGCGATCAGGTCGATCTCGCCGTAGCGGCTGCGATAGCCGTGGGCCGCCAGTCTGTACCCATTCTCCCGCAGGTACCGGGCCACCATGGCCTCGCCCTGGATGCCCTCCGCCCGGCTCATCGTCTGGCCTCCCACTTCTTCAGAAAGGTCATCCGGTGCTCGGGACAGGGGCCGTATTCGTCCAGCATGGCATAGTGCAGCTTGGTGCCGTAGCCCTTGTGTTTGGCGAACTGATACTGGGGATATTCCCTGTCCAGCACCTCGGTCACATACCGGTCACGGCTGACCTTGGCCAGAATGGACGCCGCGGCGATGGAGGCGGAATGTCCGTCTCCCCCCACGATGCAGCGGTGGGGCACGGTGATGGCGGCATGCTGTCCATGATCCCGGTTGCCGTCGATGAGTGCCATGTCCGGCATCAGGGCCAGGCCGTCGATGGCCAGCTGCATGGCCTTCATCCGGGCAGAGAGAATGTCGGTGGCGTCGATCTCCGCGGCGCTGACGCTGGCCACTGACCAGGCCAGGGCGGTCTCCGTAATGACGCCGTACAGCGCCTCCCGCTTCTTCTCCGTCAGCTTTTTCGAGTCGTTCAGGCCCTCGATAACGCACCCGCGGGGCAGGATCACCGCCGCCGCGTATACCGGGCCCATCAAAGGGCCTGCTCCGGCCTCGTCCACGCCGCAGACCGTCTCGCAGCCCTGGGCCCAGGCCTCCTGTTCGTATGTCCAAAGCTCCATAGGCGCTCCTCTCAATAGGTCAGCGTGATCTTGCGGCAGTCCCGGCAGACGCAGGCGGAAAAGCTGGATTCGTTGGGGAAATCGGTATTATAGGGGCCGTCCAGCACGATGCCGTTCTGCCGGGTGATGTACTTCCTGGTCAGGAACAGGGCGTCGATATCGCCGCCGGGCGGCAGGAAAAACAGGCCCCGGCTATGGGACGTGATGATCTTTCCCCGCTCCATCTCTTTTCCGCAGCTTGGGCAGTTCATTCCTGCACCTCCTCCACGGTCTCCAGCGTGAAGCGGCCCAGCTTGCCGCCACGGAACTCGTCCAGCAGGATGCGGGCCATGCGCTCGGTGTCCACCTCCGCGCCACGCATCAGAAAGCCACGCTTCCGGCCTGCCTTGGTCAGCAGGTCGTAGCCGGTATCGCCCTCCTCCACCTGGATCTTATACCGTTCGGTGAGGATCCCGGCGTAGTGGTTCCCCAGATATTCCATCAGATAGCAGGCCAGCTCCTCGATATCCATCACATCATCCTTGATGGCGCCCGTAAAGGCCAACCGCTTGCCAACCTCCACGTCGTCGAACTTGGGCCACAGGATACCGGGGGTATCCAGCAGCTCCAGCGTCCGATCCACCGGCACCCACTGCTTGGAGCGGGTCACGCCGGGGCGATCCTCTGCCTTGGCGGTCTTGCGGTGGGCCACCTTATTGATAAAGGTGGATTTGCCCACGTTGGGGATACCCAGCACCATCACGCGGACGGTGCGGCCCACCTGGCCCTTTTCGGCATAGGCGGCCAGCTTGTCCTTCAGAAGCTCACGGACGGCGGCGGCAAACTGCGCCGTGCCCATGCCGCCCTTGGCGTTGGCCTCCAGCACCGCATAGCCCTTTCCCCGGAAATAGGCGGCCCAGCGCTTCGTCTCCTTGGGGTCGGCCTGATCCACGCGGTTCAGCACCACCATACGGGGCTTTCCCGCCGTCATCTCATCCACGTCCGGGTTGCGGCTGGACAGGGGGATCCGGGCGTCCAGGATCTCGCACACCGCGTCCATATTCTTGATCTCGGCCACGATCATGCGCTTGGTTTTCGTCATATGGCCGGGAAACCAGCTCAGTCCCTCTATCTGCATGGTGTGTCACCTCGCAATTTGTAATATGCAGCACAATAATATAATAGTATACCATAGTTTTCCTGAAAAGAAAAGCTATAAATCGGCAGCGGCACCCCAGGCGGCGCTTTACCGCGTGGGGTGCCGGTTATTTCAATGGTCACGCCGTCACTTCCGCAGCCAATCCGGGCGGGAGCGGCTGTGGGCGCCGGAGACCAGTCCCATGATGGCAAAGGTAATGACGATGGAGGTACCGCCGTAGCTGAAGAAGGGCAGCGTCAGGCCGATGACCGGCATGACGAACAGGCACATGCCCACGTTGGCCAGCACCTGGAACATCAGCATGCCCACCACGCCCACGCAGATATAGGCGTCCAGCTTGTTGTTGGCGTTGCGGGCCACATAGATGCACCGCAGAATGATGGCCGCCAGGATGGCCAGTGCCAGCACGCAGCCCACCATCCCCAGCTCCTCGCCGATGACGGAGAAGATAAAGTCCGTATGGCGGTTGGGCAGGCTGGAGCTGTCCGTGCTCTGGGTCTGGATTCCCTTGAAAAGGCCCATACCCGTCAGCTTGCCGCCGCCCAGGGTCAGCAGACTGCGGGTCTGCTGCCAGCCCTCCTCCATGGGATGGAAGCTGTGGTCAAATACCACGATAAACCGGTTTTTCATGTAATCCTCGATCACGTCTTCTTCCCAGAGGATATAAAAGGCCAGCGCCGCCGTCAGTCCGCCGCCGATGAACCAGCCCTTGGATACCCCAGCCACAAAGCACATGCAGATGAAGATGGCCACAAACACCAGGTCGCTGCCCATGTCAGAGGATATTTTATAATATAAAAGGAAGAACATCATCAGATGCGCACCCAGGAACAGCACGTCCGGAACCTTCCGCAGCGTGCGATTCTCCTGCAGCCACACCAGCTGCCAGGCCAACACCACCGTGAAGGTCAGCTTCACGATCTCGGAGGGCTGGATCATAAAGGGCAGGAACGGGAAGTCCAGCCATGCCAGGTTGCCGGTGTCGCCCGCCTCGCCAAAGGGGGATTTCAGCAGCAGGATCATGCCAAGGCCGAACAGCGTCAGCCACAGCCAGCCCCTCTTCCGCATCAACTCGTTGACATCCACCAGGGACAGCAGGAAAAACAGGATGATGCCGATGACCGCGCCGCCGGTCTGCACCAGTACAAGGCGCAGCGTGTTCATATAACGGGTGGCGGAGTAGATCATCAGGATGCCGAAGGCCGTGGCGATGCAGCAAAGCGCCAGCAGCACCAGATCGGTCTGCCGAAAAATATCCCGTATCAATTCCCGCGCACGCTGCATGAACGATTCCTCCGTGGCTGCTGCCGGGGCGCCTAACACCCCATGATAATCCTGTACATTGTACCACAAGAACTTTTCCATGTAAACCTGTCTTACCCCCTTTCTTTTTTGAACTTTTTGTGTTACGATAGCAAAAATGGCGAAATAGGGCCGTTTCACTTTCCGAAAGGACGTTCATCATGCAGTACATTTCCCACAGCGTGTCTGATACCGAATCGTTTGGCCGCCAGCTGGCCCAAAGGCTCCATCCCAATACGGTGGTGGCCTGCCGGGGCGGATTGGGCATGGGCAAGACGGCCCTGACCCGGGGCATCGCCCAGGGGCTGGGCTATACGGGCCGGGTCACCTCCCCCACCTTCACCATCGTCAACGAGTATCTGGGTGAAACGCCGCTGTTTCACTTTGATATGTACCGGCTGGAGGACAGCGACGCGCTGTTCGACATCGGCTGGGAGGACTATCTGGAGCGGGGCGGCGTGTGCGTGGTGGAGTGGAGCGAGAACGTGGCGGACGCCCTTCCCCAGGACGCCGTTGTGGTGACCATCGCCCGGGGCGAGGGTGACAACGAGCGGATCATCACCGTGGAAGGAGGCGGCATCGCATGAAAATACTGGCTTTGGAGACCTCGGCCAAATCCGTTTCCGTGGCCGTGGTGGAAAACGGCGCGGTGCTGGCCAGCGCCTATCAGAACATGGGCCTGACCCACAGCGTCACGCTGATGCCGCTGCTGGACAGCATGCTGAAAAACGCCGGACTGACGGCGAAGGATATGAGCCTCATTGCCGTGGCGGCAGGTCCCGGCAGCTTTACGGGCCTGCGCATCGGCGTATCCGCCGCCAAGGGGCTGGCATGGGCGCTGGAGCTGCCCTGCTGCGGCGTGTCCACCCTGGAGGCCATGGCGGAGAACGCCCGCGCCTTCGAGGGAACGGTGATCTGCGCCATGGATGCCCGGCGTCAGCAGATCTATAATGCTGTGTTCGGCTGCCGTGACGGCGTGCTGGAGCGGCGGTGCGACGATCGCGCCGTGGCGCTGGAGGTGCTGGCGGAGGAGCTGAAACATGACAATAACAGGAAAATAGTAGTTGGCGACGGCGCCAAGCTGTGCTATACTTATCTGTTGGAGCACGGGCTCCCCTGCTCTATGGCCCCGGCGGCTGACCTCTATCAGAACGCCGCGGGCGTGGGCCTTGCGGCGGAGCGCATGGCGGCAGAGGGCCGCACCGTGACGGCCCAGGCGTTGTGCCCGGTCTATCTCCGTCTCAGCCAGGCGGAGCGGGAGCGGCTGGCCAAGGGACTGCCCATTACACTGGAGGATCAATAAATTTTAATATACGGAGGATAAGATCATGAACGAAAAGTTTCCTACCCTGCACATCGTAAATCACCCTCTGGTGCAGCACAAGCTGACGGTGATGCGCGATAAGAACACCAGCGTCAAGGACTTCCGCACCCTGGTGGGCGAGATCGCCATGCTGCTGACCTACGAGGCCACCCGTGACCTGCCCACCACCCTGAAGACCATCGAGACGCCGCTGTGCACCTGCGAAATGCCCGTACTGGCCGGCAAGAAGATGGCCATCGTTCCCATCCTCCGTGCAGGTCTGGGCTTCGAGGACGGCATCCTCAACCTGATCCCCTCCGCCCGCGTGGCGCACATCGGCATGTACCGCGACGAAGAGACCCTGGAGCCCCACTTCTACTTCCTGAAGTACCCCAAGGATATCGCCGAGCGCGATGTGCTGATCGTGGATCCCATGCTGGCCACCGGCGGCAGCGCCGACATGGCCATCACCAAGATGAAGGAGCTGGGCTGCAAGAACATCAAGCTGATGATCCTGGTGGCCGCGCCCGAGGGCGTGCAGTTCATCTATGACCGTCACCCCGACGTGGAGATTTACTGCGCCGCGCTGGACGATCACCTGAACGAAAACGGCTATATCGTGCCCGGTCTGGGCGACGCCGGCGACCGTATTTTCGGCACAAAGTAAAAATAGTACTTTACAGTTCACCTCTTCTGTCGTATAATTGTGCTATACCAGATAGAAAGGCGGTGCCTCAATGGACGATTATACCAGAAAATTCAATGCCGCAGAGGATCGGGACGAGCAGATACACCATGTACTGACCTCGGTGTATGAGGCGCTGAAGGAAAAGGGCTACGATCCGGTGAACCAGATCGTGGGCTACATCCTGTCCGAAGATCCCACCTACATCACCAATCACAACGGCGCCCGCACCCTGATCTGCAAGATCGACCGGGACGAGCTGCTGCAGATCCTGGTGAAGCGGTATCTGGATATTTGACCGATTCATTGTACAAAAGAGAGGAAAACCGTTCGGTTTTCCTCTCTTTTTGTCGGTTTCGCAAACCTTTCCGCGGATATCTAAGATTTGATGTGGGATTGGGGGAAGGAAGCGTGGTCGTTCCATAAGTGAATGATTGTGTTTTTAGCACCAAAAAAAGAAAGACTGCATTTTCAAAGTTATGTGCTACAAAGCACGCACCTCCTGTTGTAGAATTTTCTATGACAGGAGGTGTTTTTATGAAAAAAGGTACGCCGCATTTCCTTTACACGAACAAGGATAGTCCAGACTATGTGGCACCCTTTGCGCCGTTTTACAGCGACAGGCAAAAGGCAATCCTTTCTGGTGAGCTCTCTGTTGAAGAAGTAGAGCTTCGTGAACTGGGACGCTTGCGAAACAAGGCTCGTAACATGGGCGACGAGGAAAACCTTGAAATCGCAAACATACTCTATGAGGAAAAGAGTAATCCGTCAGCAGGTCTCTACAAGCACTACACCGCCGAGGAAGCGGCGGAAATCCTTCGGAAGCTGACGCCGCCGGGGTTTGAGTCGTAGGCGGCAGAGGGCAACTCCGATGGACACGAGCCACAGAAACAATGTTCCTCCGTGCGAGGACGACGATGACATTTGGTACTGGGGCTACTCCATATTCGTGCCGCATATCCCCGACACGCGGGCGTATCCCTATGTGTCCCGCATCATGGGTCCAGACCCCAAGTACCGCTTTGCCCGCAAGTTCCTGCAATACCAGTGGCCGCCAAAGACACCAAAAGGCCGACGGTTCGATGTGGAGTTGCCGGGAGATGGCGTCTACGAGGTCGGCATCAAGCGATGGAACGCGGACAAGACCCTGCTGCTGGAGCGGCAGGTATACTGGCTGTTGCTGCTGGATGGCAACGAGTACACCATCCCCAAGTGGCAGGTGCTGCCGCTGGTGGAGGCACTACGCAGCGGTACGCTCGGTGCCTGAAGAACAAAGAGAACCCCTGTGAGGTCAATCCTCACAGGGGTATCTTTTCGCGTTACTTGGAATTGTACTCCCTCAGAATATTCTGAGCAATAAAGTCGATTTTGTCCTCCACGCTCATAGAGGCGTAGGACTCAGGCACGGGAGGCGCTTCCATCCGCACGAATTCCTCGCAGAACCGTCCCGCCACCGCCTCAACGGTGGTGCCAAGTTTGGCGCACAGCGCGGCCATTTGCTCGTACAGGGCGGTTTCCATGTCAATCCGTACATCTGCCATTGCCATAATAATTTCCCCCTCACTAAAGTATATTGAAGCCGGCGTCCTTGAGTAGCTGATAATACTCCAAAACGGAGAATGGTGCCGTCCGGCTTCGCGGGATTTCCTCCGGTTCGATGCTATAGGTGGTCTCATAGTGCCCATTATTGAAGGAAAAGCTGCTGCCGGAACCGGTAAAGAAGGAATGAACAGGCTTGGACGACTTCCAGAGCCGATTTTCCTTTACTACATATTTGACCCGCTCACCTGCGGTATCCCAGAACAGCGCTTTGATACGTAGCCGTTTGAAACCGTATCCGTTTCCCTGCCGGTTAATCCTCTCAATAAAGCAGTTCAATCCTTCTGCCACCGCGTTGGTGAACTGGCAGTTCACATTGAAGTAGTTGAAAATTTCATTCCGCCAGTTGCGAGTAATCGTGTTGCGAAAGGGTCTGAGCTCTGCAAATAGCTCTGCATCCACATGGAAGTGCTCTTCCCATGCGGTGATTTGCTTTTGACCTGCAGGCGGAATCAGCTTCGCCCACTTGTCACAGACAGCTTCTGCGGAAGCTCTATCTGTGGAAGCGTAGATGCGCTCAAAGCCGGTGCGGATAAGCCGCAGGTGGTTGAACTCAGGGAAAGCCTCACAGATATTAGCCATCTTGGAGAGGCGACTGGAGTCCTCCGCTATTTTCTCCTCCCCATATTTGAACAGATAGTTGTTCGCTTGCGCCATCTTCATTATGGCATTCAGGCGCTCTTTCTCAGAACCCTCCGGCATGGCATTGATGCGGCTTTTGATGCGTTCAGTGATTTTCGTTTTCACCGTGCCGACCTTTGTGAGAAAGTCTTGGTACACATGGAATTTGTCCACGACAATGGTTGCACGGGGCAGGCATTCCTGTATATAACTGCGGTATCCGCAGGCCATGTCCATTGTGACTATCTCAATATTTGTGTCGTAATCGACCATGTTTTCTATCGTATGCAGGATAGTGTCGCGTTTGTTGTCCTCGCACATTTCCAACAGGCAGCCGCTTTCACCGTCCACAAAGACCGCACGCATATTGTTTACAATGTGTTTTTCGTCGATACCGAGTACCCGTGGCGCAACGACTGGGCCGCGCTTGGCCTCCAGCTTCGCGCCGTAGTCGTCGAATATAGTAGCGATAGTGGTGATGGAATAACCGTATTCTTCCGCCACCTCGGTGAACGGGTGCCGAAAAGATTCTCGTTGTATCAGCTCAAAAAGCCGGTCTGTCATCTGCCGGTTTTCGAGGATGCATTCCGGTATATTTGTAAATGTCTTTTCACACGAATCGCAGAGGTATCGTTTTACCTTCAGCAGAATATCCACGCGCTTTTTCCCGACATTGATATCGTGAATCAGTCGCGGTTTTCCATAATCCCCATGACTGTGGACGGCGGTGCCTTTGCAAAGGGGACATCGGCGATTACGATAGTCCTCTATGCGGCACTTGAAAAGCCAGTAGTCATCGCTGTTTATGGGCTCAAGGCAGGATTCCTCGATGATGCCTTCCAGATTCAAGCAGGGCTTTTGGGCAACCTCCCTCATGTCCACTTCTTCCAGTTGGGTAATATCTGTATGATTCCTTGCCATAAGTACAGCCCTCCGATAGTGAAATTAAGGCGACCGCCGCCTCGTTTATAGTATAGTACAAGCGTTCTATACTTGCAAGAGAATATTGCAAAAAAGTGTAGCGAAATAGTTATCTGATTTGCACTTTTGCGGGACGCAAATACTTGAAATAATATGGAAAAGTGGTATATTTATATTATCGGGAAAACGCCGGCGTTTTCATGCCTCTATGCAGAGGCATGATATCCCTCTGAAAACACTGGCCTTTTAGGATGATTATTGCTGTAGAAGCTAAAGAAAGGGGCATCAACAGGTGAGAGTTCCTTGGAATGAAGATATGCGAGTAAAATTTCCCGCAACAGTACAATTCATGCGGCTGGGTTATGAGTACCAGTCTTTGAAGGATGCGGATATCCACCCCGAAACCAGAATCTTTCTCAACCGTTTTGTCCCTGCAATCCAACGAATCAACCGTGATAAGAACCTGACTGTCGAGCAGATTTTGGCAACGATTGAGGAAATCCATGGCATCATTAAGAACAATGATATGGGTAAGGAGTTTCTGGGCCGACTGCTGGACCAGACCGCAGACATCAAGCTCATTGACTTTGACCATCCCGAAGATAACGATTTTGCTGTCGTTGATGAACTGACCTTTGGACCGGAAGCAAAGGGGTCTTTCCGCCCGGATGTGACCGTTCTTGTCAATGGTATTCCTCTTGGATTCCTCGAAGTGAAGAAGCCAAACAACGAGGGTGGTATCCAGAAAGAATTCCACCGTATGCTGGACGAGCGGCTTCAAGTACCAGAATTCAAGAAATACTTCAATATGCTCCAGTTTGTTACCTTCAGCAATAACATGGAGTATGAGACTGACAATGACGCCGCCCCTGCCGAAGAAGTGCGGGCTGGTTCATTCTATTCTACGCCAAATGGGAACCGCACCTTCTTCTCCTTCTTCCGTGAGGAGAATCCGAAGACCTCTGGGTTCAAGGAAATCTATATGGATGAGGTGCGGTATATCCTTAAAGACAACGGGTATAGCCCCAGCTATGCGGATACGGAGGAATTTCAGACCAACTTACAGCCGAGCACACCATGCAATCGGTTCGTGACCTCTTTCTTCGATATCCCTCGTATGATGTATCTGCTGCAATACGGTTTCTTTTATGTCGATACGATTGATGAAAAGACAGGGCAGCCCGTTACTCAGAAACACATCATGCGCTACCCACAGTTCTTTGCCAGCCAAGCTATCCTGAAGCGCATTGACGGTGGTGGGAAGTCTGGCATCATCTTCCATACGCAGGGCAGCGGCAAGACGGAACTGTCAGCTTTCTCTACCAGAATCATCAGAGACTACTACTCTGAACGAGGCATCACCGCTAAGTTCTATTATGTGGTAGACCGTCTGGACCTGCTTATTCAGGTTCGTGACGAAATGCGTAACCGTGGGCTGAATGCGATTGAGGTCAATAGCCGCTCCGACTTTGAAAAGGAACTCAGGCGCCCGCTTCCAAAACGGGGAGACCTTCGCTCAAACGGTGAAATCGTGGTGGTGAATATTCAGAAATTCACCGATGCACTCCCTCAGGTCAGCAATGTGTACGATGCCAAAATTCAGCGCATCTTCTTCGTGGACGAAGCCCACCGCTCTTATAAGCAGACAGGTCAGTTTTTCAAGAACCTGATGCTGGTGGATGACAACGCCATCTATATCGCTATGACCGGTACTCCGCTTCTTTCCAAAAAAGAGCGTTCTAATCTGAAATTTGGAGACTACATCCATAAGTATTTCTACGACAAATCCATCTCTGACGGATACACCCTCCGCATCAAAAAGGAGGAGATTGATACCACCGTCCGGGCGGATATCCATAGAAATCTTCAGTTTGAAAAGTCCCAAATTGATGCCAAGAAAGACACTATGCGAACGGACGGGGCGTATATCAGCAGCCTCGGTAAGTTTATAGAGACCGACTTCCTGAACTTCCGTCTTGTGAACGCTGATTCTACCATTGGTGGAATGATTGTATGCTCCTCTAACCCGCAGGCTCGCAAAGTCAAAGAGTGGTTTGATAAGAATGTTTCCACGCTCGAAACGGGATTGGTCATTTCGGACGAAGATGCTCCACGCAGCGACATCAACAAAGAGACACAAAAGGCGTTCCGCAAGACACTCAAGCCGGACATCCTGATTGTTCACCAAATGCTTACCACGGGCTACGATGTGCCCCGGCTCAAAAAGATGTACCTGCTCAGAAACGCCAAGGAGCACACTTTGCTCCAGACCATCAGCCGGGTAAACCGTCCTTATAAGAACCCCAAGACAGGCAAGGTTTATCAGTACGGCTACATCGTGGACTTTGTCGATATCGAAAAGGAATATGACCGTACCATCGAAATGTACCTCAAGGAGATGGAGGACGATTTCAACGATGACTCCGATGAGCATTTCTCTCTGGCTGGTCTGGTCATCGGCCCTGAGGATATCGACAAAAAGTATCATGCATACCAAGCCCACATGAACACTTTGGTTGATACCTCTGTGAATCTGGAACTGTTTTCTCAGCAGCTTGTAAAGCTGGATAGGGATACATTGCTGGCAATCCGACGCGACCTGAACGGTATCAAGGACTGCCGTACGGAATTCCTGCTGTCAAGAGCCATGACACTGGCGGCGCAGATTGATGAAGACCGCATCAAGAAGCTGTTGCGGGAAGTGCAAAATCGTATCGACTTCCTGAACCTTACTACAAAACCCATCGACCTGATGACTGTTGTCTCAAATGAGGAAGTCGTCAAAATCGTCTATGAGTTCTTCAAGGTCAAAATCAGCATCATGGATATGAGCAAGCTGACGAAAGCCTTCAAGGATGTCTCTGATATTGACGGCTATAAGCAGTTCACAGATGCCGTCACGGATATTCAGAAAGAAATCCGACGGAACAAAAACACAGGGGCCGAGAAGATTGTCAGCTTGGAAGACCTGCTCAAAAAAATCTTCGTCGAGCTGGAGTACATTGACCTCAACAATCTCTCGGAGGTCAACGGAAAGCTGCTGAAAATCTTGGAAGACCTTCGCTGCATCAACGAGGAAAACGAGCGTCTGGCCGCCCGTTATGGCGGCAATTACGCATTCGTCAAAACCTATTCTGATGTGGTGGAGATGCACCCTGAGTTCGACAAAGAAGACCTCGCAAAATTGACAGATGTGGCCTACGCTGCCGTCAAAGACATCGAGGGTTCCAACATCCTCATTCTGCATGGGCGGGAATCCTTCGTGAACACAGTCAAGAAAAACACTACTACTCAGCTTTTGAAATCGGGCCTCTATAAAAAATTGAACCTCAAGGACTGGTATGCCGACTTCCTCGGCGAGACCTATTCCAACATGAGGATTTTCTAACCGGGGAGAATAATCATGTCCAACATTTTTGAAACAGAAACCAAAATCAAGCAAATCATTGATGAGCTGAAAGCTCTGAGCGCACAGGCTGGCCTTGCCAATCAGGGCGAGGAGGAGCGCATCATTACTTCTGTGTTCCTCTATAAGTTCCTGAACGATAAGTTCATGTATAACCTGTCCAAGTTTGCGGAAGAAATCGGTGAGACCATCGAGGAAATTCTGAAAAACGAGAATGACGAGCTGGACGCATTCTATGATACCACTTCCGGTGATGTGGCATTCGGATATGAAGATACCATCCAGTACCTCATCAACCATGTAGAGCAGGCCGATTTCTACAAGCAGTTCGATGATGCGCTGGTTCGCATAGCCCAGAATACCCGGAATGACATCTTTGCTGTGGAGACGGCTGAGGGCAGCTACAGACCCCTGTTTGAACCGATTTCCACTCCCGTTGAGCCTTCCAACCGCAACAACTTTGCCAAGAACATCTTTGGCATCATCGCACAGGATAAATTTGATTTCTCCAGTGCGTTTGCGGGTTCTTTTGACTTCTATTCCACCATTTTTGAGTACCTCATCAAAGACTATAATGTGGCAAGCGGCGTGTATGCGGAATATTTTACTCCGCAGGCTGTGAGTTCCATCATCGCCCGTTGTCTTGTTGGAATGAGTGACAAAGTTGAGGCATCGGAGATTTCCGACCCCGCTGCCGGCTCCGGGTCCTTGGTGCTGCATTTGGCCCATGAACTCGGTCAAGAGAACGGCCTGAACCGTGCCATTGTTTATACGCAGGACATCTCTTCCAAATCCACTCGGTTCCTGCGCTTGAACATGATGCTCAACGGCATGACAGAGTCTTTGGGGCATATCATTCAAGGCGATACGCTGCTGAATCCCGCCCATTTCCAGACAGAGCATGAGCCGACCTCCGGCTTGAAAAAGTATGCCTACCAGACAGCTAATCCGCCCTTCAAGCTGGACTTTTCCTCCACCCGTGATGCCATCGAGCAGAAGTGGTCTGAGACGGACCGTTTCTTTGCGGGCGTTCCGAAAATTCCTGCCAGCAAGAAGGAATCTATGGCGATTTATCTGCTGTTCATTCAGCATATCATGTACTGCATGAAAGATAACGGTAAGGCTGCCATCGTTGTCCCCACGGGATTTCTGACCGCAAAGAGCAAGATTGAGTATGCCATCCGGCAGCGGATGGTAGACAAGCATATCATCAAAGGCGTTATCAGTATGCCATCCAATATTTTTGCGAATACCGGGACGAATGTCTCGATTCTTTTCCTTGACAATGCTAACGCACAAGAGGAAGCCTTTTTGGTGGACGCCTCCAGCCTTGGCAAGAAGGTGAAGGATGGCAAGAATCAGCGCACGGTCCTTTCCGACGAAGAAGTGAATTGCATCATTGATGTATTCACCAATCGTAAGGTCGAGGATGATTTCAGCGTATCTGTTCCTTATGATGAGATGACCGAGAAGAACTACTCGTTCTCCGCAGGTCAGTATTTCGAGGTAAAAATCGAACATATCGACATCACCCCGGAAGAATTCCAGTCCAAGATGGATGACTACAAGGCTCGTCTAAGTGAGCGGTTTGTTGAGGGTCACGAGCTGGAAAAGAACATTTTAAGACAGCTTAATGAGGTGTTCTATGAGGGCTAAACTCGGAGATGTGACAGAGAACCTTGACTATAAGCGGGTTCCTATTGCCCAAAAGGACAGGGCAGATTTAGAAAAACTGTATCCATATTACGGAGCACAGGGAATTGTTGACTATGTTGATGATTACATTTTCGATGGAGAATATCTGCTGGTTGCAGAAGATGGGGAAAACCTACGTTCAAGGAAAAATAGTATTGTTACTTTCGCAAAAGGAAAGTTTTGGGTCAACAATCACGCCCATATTTTGGGTGAAAAAGCAGGAACCAACCTGACATATATTTATTACCTGTTAAAAGGGTTGGACCTATCTGGATATATTACCGGGTCTGCACAGCCGAAATTAACACAAGAGAATTTGAGCCGTCTTGAAATCGACATTCCTGACGTACAATGTCAAAAAGACGTTGCTACTTTGTTGTCGACCATCGACGCAAAAATTGACAACAACAACGCCATTGCCGCCGAGCTGGAAGGCATGGCGAAGGACCTCTACGATTACTGGTTCGTTCAGTTCGACTTCCCCGACGAGAACGGCAAACCCTACAAGAGCAGCGGCGGCAAGATGGTCTGGAATGAGGAGCTGAAAAGAGAAATCCCGGAGGGGTGGGAGGTTTATCAACTTGATGAACTTTTCCGTTTTGTAAAAGGCCGTATTCCTACCGAAGTATTCGATACAAACGACGGGAACAATCTTATTCCATATCTTACAATTGAAGCCGTGAACGCCGTGCCGACATCGTATTGTAAAAAGCAAGGGATGATTACGACGGCAGGAGATACAATCATGGTTATGGACGGCGCTGCCAGCAGTGAAACTTATGTAGGTCATTATGGTGCGTTGGGGTCTACATTTGCAAAATTGGAAAAGGTTAATGGTAGAGTGACAGATAGTTTTGTATATGTAATCATGCAAAAATATCAATCTGTATTCAAGAAAGTCAATACCGGTTCTACCGTTCCTCATGCCAACAAGGATTATATTTCAAAATTCAAAGTTGTATTACCCCAAGATGATTGCCTCAAAAATATGGCAATAAAATTCGATACATGGGTGCAAAAGCAAATTCAAGTCCGGGAAGAAAATGCCGAACTTACCTCTCTCCGTGACTTCCTCCTTCCCATGCTGATGAACGGACAGGTCAAGGTGAAGGGGCGTGATATTTAATGAGAATTGGACGGAATGACCCCTGCCCTTGTGGAAGTGGCAAAAAGTATAAGAAGTGCTGTCTGAGCAAGGATGTTCCTGACATCTATCAGTGCATTAAGGACACAGTCGCTGAAAACGGATATCCCAGCAAACTTTCTGATACGATTTGCGCCATGCTTCGTTACATGAAGAAGAATAATCTTCTCGGTGGTTGCCATGCTACCGCGTCTGCAATGTATGTTGCTCTGTCTGAGCAGGGATTCAAAACAGAGCTTTGTGTTGGCGAGATAGGCAGCCCGGATATGAGCCCGTTCGACCACTCATGGGTAACAGTAGATGATAAGGTTATCGACTTGGCCTGTTATATGCCGTTACCGAATTCCGCAGGTATTACCAATGCCTCTTACCCGATTGTCCTTTCTACTGATGTCGTTACAAAATCGACCCCAAAGCTGACCTATGGTGTCGAAACGGGGATGGGGTTCGACTTCCAGACTCAACAGCTTTTGCGAATGCCATTTGTAGACTATCTTGACAACTATCCTTTTGAAAAAAACGGGTTATGGACAGTAATTCAGCGAATCTCTCCTGTGCCGATTAACTACCGCACTCTTCGGGAGAAATATTCTAATGTTCAAAGAAAAATTTGCAAATAATATACAAGCCGGTGGGCAACTCCGATTGGGGATGTCCACCGGCTTCTTCTGCGCTTTTCCCAAAACATACATAGCTGTAGCAATGCCCAGCTTTCTGAAAAGCACCAGCACCTAACACTCAAGATGGAGGTGTTTTTTTGGAGAAACTACATTCTTCTGCGAAATCCCACAAAAAACTTTACAGCGACCGCTTTTCCCCGAACATCCCTAAACGAGAAAACCCCACATAAGACTTTAGAGCAACCGCCTTTCTCAAAAACTCTAAAACAAAAAAATCCCACATCAGATTTTAGATAGCCCCTTTCCGCCGTAGATTTGACAGAAGCTGTTTTTTGTGGTATACTACCTCTCGATTCTTGTAAACAGGAGGTAATCAACTCAATGGCAGATGTGAAAAAAGGCAATGGCCTTGTCTATAAAAACCATCCCCTGCGGCGGATCGACAACCTGATCTACTACGGCTCCATGGCGGATAAGTATATCGTCATGTTCCAGATCCTGGAGTCCAAGAAGGAGCAGGATATGGACGTCGCCACCCGTGTCTCCGTGCAGCTGCAGCTGACCGACCCCGACCTGAAGTCCCGCGACCGCGTGGTGAAGAAGTCGGAGAAGAACAGTCTGTATGCCGCCATGGATGTGGGCTCTATCTGGCTGGAGCGTGCGCTGGCCGGAAAGCTGTAAGGGGGCATCCCGATGAGATCACACAAGCACCGTATGCTTGCCGCGGCAGTGCTGTCCGCGGCAATGCTATGCAATACCACCGTCTGCGCCTGGGCATCCGCCGCGGACACCTCCGCCCCGCAGGCATCCGCGGCCATCAAGACCGCGCTGACCGCCGGTCTGGAGGTCAACGAACAGAAGCTGGAGCTCCCCCGCCTGCTGCCCAGCGAGACCAAGGTGAAGTCTGTGGGCCGCGTGCTGGAAAAGGACGTGCCCCTGTTCTTCGACCCCACCGAAGAGAGCAACGTCTACATTCTCCTGCCGCTGGACGCCATCGTGTCCGTGATGGAGGATCTGGGCGACTGGTTCCGGGTCAGCTACAACGACTGCACCGGCTTCATCCCCCCGGAGTACATCGAGCTGCTGAAGTATGAGGAAGCCTTTGAGACCTACGGCGTGGTGGATGCCGAGGAAATGTCCCTGCTGGAAGCGCCCAGCGCTGACAGCGAAGTGCTGGTCACCCTGAAGGATGGCGACCGGGTCGAGGTCTCCGGCCTTGATAACGGCTACTTCGCCGTCAAGAGCGGCGACAAGACCGGCTACGTCACCGGCGACGATCTGGATCTGACCATGGAGAAGGAAGCGCCCAAGCCCAAGGTCACCGTGAAAGCCGCGAAGAAGGCCGACACCGCCACTGAAGGCAGCACCACCGAGAGCGGCACCGGCACCGTCGTCAGCAGCGGCTCTGGCAGCGACATCGTCTCCTTCGCCATGCAGTATCTGGGCACCCCCTACGCCTACGGCGGCACTGGCTCCGGTGGCTTTGACTGCTCCGGCTTTACCATGCACGTCTTTTCCAACTTCGGCGTCAGCCTGGCCCATGGCGCTACCCCCCAGTTGAACAACGGCTACACCGTGTCCCAGAGTGAGCTGCAGCCCGGCGATCTGGTGTTCTTCTTCGGCACCTACAACACCAGCAGCGCCGCCAGTCATGTGGGCATTTACATCGGCGGAGGCCAGTTCATCCACGCCTCCACCAGCCGCGGCGTTATCATCTCCAGCCTCAGCGAGAGCTATTATGCCAGCCGTTATCTGACGGCCCGCCGCGTGTTCTGAGAAAACTACATCTCCCCCGTTCCCCGGACAATTTGTCCGGGGAACTTTTTTTGTCCTCGGGGGTTGACAAATCTCCTTCATGTGCATATACTGTACATATCGAACATATACAGTTGTGACGGAGGTGACCGTATGGATCTGATCATCAGCAACGCCAGCGGAAAACCCATCTACGAGCAGATCTGCACCCAGATCAAGAACGCGATCCTCTCCGGCGAGCTGTCGCCGGGGGATGCCCTGCCCTCCATCCGGGCGCTGGCCAAGGATCTGCGCATCAGCGTCATCACCACCACGCGGGCCTATGACGAGCTGGAACGGGACGGCTTTATCGACCGGGTGCCCGGCAAGGGCTGCTATGTGGCGGAAAAGAATCTGGAGCTGGTGCGGGAGGCCCATCTGAAGCAGATCGAGGATCACATGAACGCGATCGTCGATCTGGCGGCGGGCTGTTCGCTGACAGAAGAGGAAGCCGTGGAGATGCTGCGGCTCATGTGGGACATGAAAGGAAAGGATGAGGAATGTTGAACGCCATCGAGATAAAAGGACTGGTGAAGGAGTACCCCGGCTTCCGGCTGGACGGCCTTGACCTGACGCTGCCCTCCGGCAGCATTATGGGCCTGGTGGGCGAAAATGGCGCAGGCAAGAGCACTACCATCAAGCTGATCATGAACGCCGCCCGCAGGGACAGCGGCACGGTCTCCGTGCTGGGCACCGACAATCAGAGCGCTGCCTTTGCCGCGGTGAAGGAGGACATCGGCGTGGTGCTGGACGAGGCGTACTATCCCGAGGTGCTGAACGCCAAAGACGTGGGCCGCATCATGGCAAATACCTACTGCCACTGGGAACCGGATACCTATGAAGGCTATTTACAGCGCTTCGGCCTGCCCCGGGACAAAGCCTTCAAGGACTTCTCCCGCGGCATGAAGATGAAGCTGGCCATCGCCGTGGCACTGTCCCATCAGGCGAAGCTGCTGATCCTGGACGAGGCCACCAGCGGTCTTGATCCCATGGTGCGGGACGAGATCCTGGACATCTTCAACGAGTACACCCGGCAGGAGGATCGCTCCATCCTGCTGTCCTCCCACATTGTCAGCGATCTGGAGAAGATCTGCGACTACATCGCCTTCCTGCATAAGGGAAAGCTGGTGCTGTGTGAGGAAAAGGACCGCCTGCTGGAGGAGTACGCTCTGGCGCGGCTGTCCCACCAGCGGCTGGCCGACCTGCCGGAGGACAGCGTCGTGGGCGTGGAAAACGATCCCTACGGCGTTCGGGCGCTGGTGCGGCGGGACATGGTGCCCCATGATCTGCCGCTGGAGCACACCAACCTGGAGGATATCATCCTGTTTCTGGCGAAGGGAGGCACGCGGAAATGAAAGGCTTACTGATCAAAGACTGGAAAACCCTTTTGAAGCAGATGAAGGTCATGCTGGCCATCGTGGTGGTGTTCGCCTGCATCCCCGGCACATATATGGCGGCGTTCGCGCTGTTTTACGCCGCCATGCTGCCCGTCACGGCCCTGGCCTATGACGAGCGGGCCAAATGGGATGAGCTGGCGGCCATGATGCCCTATACCGCCAAGGCCATCGTGGGCAGCAAGTATGTGCTGGGTCTGACGCTGGTGCTGCCGGTGCTGGTGTTGTCCATGCTGTCCCGGCTGTTCGTCCATTCCACACCCATCGTAAGCGAGGAGACCATGTCGCTGCTGATCACGGCGTGTCTCTCCCTGATCCTGATGGCCATCGACCTGCCCTTTATGTTCCATTTCGGCGTGGAAAAGGGCCGCCTGATCTACATTCTGCTGACCTGTGTATTCGTTGTGGCGGGCGTCAATTACGCCGGCAAGCTGGCGGATGCGGTCAACGGTATCGAAACCGCTATGGTCACCACCGTGCCGCTGCTCCTGCTGGCCGCCGCTGTGATCGCGCTTCTCCTCTCCTACGTCATCTCCGTCCGGGTCTACCGGGCGCGGCGGGGATGACCTCTGCCATAAGAAAAAGGACGGCTAGGCCGTCCTTTTTCTTATGTGACACATTTCTTGCAGGGCGTCAGGCCCCGCTGCTGGGCCTCCGCCCAGGTGATCTCCTGCCCGTTTTTTCCGGCGCAGGCGGCATCATAGTGGTAGCGCTTGCCGCTGGGCGCGGCGTATATATGCACGGCATCGGAGGGCTCCACCGATGCCGTGACCTCCTCCTGCGCGGCCTGCGCCGGTTCCGACTGCGGCGGCGCTGTCTGGGCAGTTACCGCCTGATGGCCGTGCTCCTGCAGATAGACCTCAAAGGTATCCCGGTGATACTGCTCCTTCTGCTCCACCCGCAGGACGATGTACCCGGTCGCCACGCAGCACAGCAGCAGGCACAGGGCGATCTCCGGCAGACAGCGGCCCAGGGGCACCGCCAGCAGCTTTTGCAGCAGCACCTTTGGGGACGGCCTCTGCCGCCCTTCCCCACTGGATGATCTCGTTTGCCGCTTCCACACGTCTGCCGCCCCCCTGTCCGCTTATTATTTCTCAATGCGCGTCAGCATCCTGACGGCGTATTTCAGGAACATCTTCACCGCCGGGGACACATCGGCCTTGGAGTTCATGGCCACACCCAGCGTGCAGTACGAGGGCGGATCCAAGGGCAGCATGGCGATATCACAGATCCGCTTTTCCGTGATCAGCTGGTTCATGATGCTCATACCCAGTCCCTGCTCCACCATGGACATGACCGAGAAGCTCTCCAGCGTGGTGAACTGCACATTGGGCTCAATGCCGTTCTGGGAAAACAGCGCCTCTATGTCGTCGTCACAGCCCAGGGCGGGCATGATGAAGCGGTCGTATTTACAGTTCTCCAGCGGATAGCATTCCGCGTTGGCCAGGGGGTGATCACGGGGCAGCACCGCCAGCATGGGATCCTCCGCCAGGGGGATGAACTCATAGGGCATCCCCTCCTGATAGCTGAGGAAGCCGATATCCGCCGCACGGTCATCCAGCCATTTGGACACCTCCTGCCAGATGCCCTCCATCAGCTTGATGCGGATCTGGGGATAGTCCCGCTGGAAAGCGCTGATCACCACGGGCAGCCAGTGGGTGGCGATGCTGGAATAGGCGGCGATGGTGACGCTGCCGATCAGCAGTCCGTTCATCTCCGCCGACAGCTCGAAGATCCGGTCCTCCTGCCGCAGGAATTCCCGCACGGTGGGCAGCAAGAGTTCACCGTTTTCCGTCAGCGTTACGCCCTTCGTGTTGCGCCGGAACACCGGAAAGCCCAGCTCCTTCTCCAGCGCCGTCACCAGCTGGTTCACGCCGGAGGGCGTATAGCTGAGTGCCTCCGCCGCCTTTGAAAAGCTCCCTGTCTCCGCCGCCGCCAAAAACGCTCTGCACCGGGCTGTCTCCATAGATGCGCCTCCTTTTATATTATCAGTATCTCTGATATCAGTCGTTATGTTTTATCGCTTCACTTTTCTTGTTAAATATTCTACTATATACTCACATAAAGCACAAGACCCAAAATTCAAATTTTCAAGGAGGAATCTGCCATGAAAAACATCCGTGCTTACCTGACGATCGCCGTGGTTTCCCTCATGCTGGTGGCGGCATCCGCCTTTTCGCTGAGCGGTATCGCCCACGCCGGTGCTGTATGTGTGCCGCTGCTGTTCGGCCTGGTGTTCTGCTGGAGCGCCGTCAAGGCCGCGCTGGCCGCCATGGACAGCGACGCCCACCGCGACACCGCCACCGCCGTTTGCTCCTTCCCGGTTCGTCTGGTACTGGCGTAAGTATTTTGCCCCGAAAATATCCGCATGTCGTATGGCATGCGGATACTTTTTATCGTGTTACGCCTCCGGCTTCTTCTCGAACTCCTCCGCCACGTCCATCAAGAGCTGGCGGATGGGCAGATGCTGGGGACATGCCTCCTCGCACCGGCCGCACTTCACGCAGTCGGACGCCTTGTGTCCGGAGCGTGCGTGTACCTCGTGATAGTAATAGTCGGCGTTCCAGTCGTGATAGAGCTGCTTGGTGTTCATGGTGGCAAACAGATCCGGGATGGAGATGTGGGCCGGGCATCCGGTCACGCAGTACCGGCACGCGGTACAGGGGATCAGGTTCATGCCCCGGAAGATCTCCTGCACCTTCCCCACCGCGGCCAGCTCCCGCTCGTTCAGCGGCTGGAAGTCCTGCATAAAGCTGATATTATCCTGCATCTGCTGCATGTCACTCATGCCGGACAGCACCATCATGATGCCGGGAAAGCCCGCCGCAAAGCGGATGGCGTAGCTGGCGGGACTGCCGCCCCGGAGCTCGTCCAGCACGGCCTTGGCCGCCTCCGGCAGCCGGGCCAGATTGCCGCCCTTTACCGGCTCCATCACGATCACCGGCTTATTGTACTTCCGGCATACCTCATAGCACTTGCGGCTCTGCACCGCGGGATCGTCATAGTCCAGATAGTTGAACTGGAGCTGCACCACCTCGATCTGGGGATACTCCGTCAGGATCTGCTCCAGCACCTCTGCGCGGTCGTGGAAGGAGATGCCCACATGGCGCACCTTTCCCTCCTCCTTCAGGGCAAAGGCCGTCTCATAGGCCCGGCAGCTCTTGAAGTGCTTGAAGATCTCCGCGCTCTGGGCGTGCATCAGGTAGAAGTCGAAGTAGTCCACGCCGCAGGCCTCCAACTGGCTCTCAAAGAAGGGGCGGATGTCCTCCTTCTTGAAATAGAAGTTGGTCAGCTTGTCGGTCAGGATGTACCGGTCACGGGGATAGCGGCTGGTCAGACAGGGCTTCAGCGCCTTCTCGCTCTTCCCGTCCAGATAGCCATGGGCGGTGTCGAAGTAGTTGAAGCCCGCCTCCAGAAACGCGTCCACCATGCGGCTGGTCTGTTCAATGTCCACCTCTTTGTCCTGCATGGGCAGACGCATAAAGCCAAAGCCGAAATTTTTCTTGATCTGATCCATTGTCAAACGCTCCTTCTTCTCAAAAGCTACTGGTACTCTCACTCTTCCCTATTTTATCATACCACCTTCCAGATGAAAACATTTTTTCGCGCCCGGCTCTTGACAAGCGCAAAAACATTACTATAATGTAGCTAACAAACGTTAGTTAGTCTTGGAGGCGTCATGAAGCAGGAGGACACCAGAAAAAGGATCATAGAAAAGGCGCTGGAGCTGTTCTCCACCAGGGGATATGATGCCGTCAGCGTAGGTGAGATCGCCAAATCCGTCGGTATTAAAGCACCTTCCCTTTACAACCACTTTCCCAGCAAGCAGGCGATCTTTGACGCCATCGTGGAGGAGACCGCCCTTCAATACCAGCGGGACACCGACCGGATCGACATCCATGTGCAGGATGCCGCCCAGGATATCCCGGTATTCACGGAGATCACCGAGGACGCACTGTTTGAAAAGGTGCGGCAGATATTCGAGTACTCCCTCCACAATGAGACTGTCAGCCGCTTCCGCCGGATGATGACCATCGAGCAGTTCCGCTCGCCGGAGCTGTCCGCGCTGTACTCCCGGCGGTATGTGGAGCGGATGGTGGCCTATCACGCCGGGATCTTCCGCAGCCTGATCGCCTCCGGCGAGCTGCGCGCCGAGGATCCCGATACCATGGCCATGATGTATATCGCGCCTGTCATCACGCTGCTGGGCATCTGCGACCGCCAGCCGGAAAAGGAGGCGGAATGTCTCATGAGGCTGGAATCCCATGTCCGGCTCTTTTTCCGCCTTTTCCACGAAAACGCCAGCGGCGGAACGATCTGATCAAAGAAGGAACCTGTATGAAGAAAACTCTGGTGCAGAAGCTGGGCCTACTGGGTATCGTCAGCTTTCTATCGTATACGGCGGCGGTGGTATTTGCGCCGCTGGCCTATCCCGGCTACAACTGGATGGCGCAGGCCGTCAGCGACCTGAGCGCCGCCAACGCGCCGTCTCTGGCGCTGTGGAACCAGCTCAGCGCCCTGTATAACGCCTGCGAGGTGGTCTGCACCACGGTGGTCTGCATCGGTATTCAGGGGCGGAAGACCCGGCTCCTGCGCACCGGCATCTATCTCTTCGCCGTCATGGAGTGGATCTCCGCCATCGGCTACCGCATGTTCCCCCTCTCGGACAGCGGCTATGCCGGGGCGTTCCAGGATGTGATGCACATGGTGGTGACCGCCGCGGTGGTGCTGCTGTCCATCGTGTCGCTGTCGCTCATCATCGCCGCAGGCGTGCGGGATCGCCGCTGCCGCTCCTACGGTATCTGCGCCGCTATCGCTCTCGGCATGATGCTGGTGGGTGCGGTGGGCATGAAGCTGGTGCCTGCCGCATACTTCGGCGTGGTGGAGCGCTTCAGCGTCTTTGCCGCCACGGGCTTCAACGCGGCGCTGGGCCTTCACCTGTTCTGCGGCGACGCGGCGGAAGCTTGAAGCAGCCCGGAACACCTATCATTTTGTCAGTAAAGTGTGTCATCTTGACACCGCTGAAAATATCATAGAAACGTAAGGAGAAATTTTTGAAACTGAGCACCATGTCACTGGAGCGTGTGGCCTGACCGGGAGGTCTGGCAAATCTATTTCACACGCCATTCCTCCCGGAAGATCGGACACATATCTTCAGGAGGAGTAAAAATGAACCGCGAAAACAAACGCAAAACCTTTGAAAAAGGCTACTATAAGACCCATGCCTGCCATGACGCCTTCACCTGCAAGGTCTGCGGCAGACTCTGCACGCCGGAAAACGCCGGAAGCGACCACCGCAACCATTGCCCCAACTGCCTCAGCAGCCTCCATGTGGACATCGAGCCGGGCGACCGGGAGAGCGACTGCGGCGGCATCATGGAGCCCATCTCGGTCTGGGTGCGCAAGGGCGGCGAGTGGGCCATCATCCACCGCTGCAAGCGCTGCGGCGCGCTCAGCTCCAACCGGGTGGCGGCGGACGATAACCCTATGAAGCTCATGTCCATCGCCATGAAGCCCCTGTGTGAGCCTCCCTTCCCGCTGGAGCGCATCGAGGAGATGACGGCCCTTATGGCAGGCGACAGCCGGTTGAAATAGCAGCCAACAGACACAGGTGGGGCGGGGAGCGTATGCTCCCCGCCCCACCTGTGCGATTT
>ERZ826242.486-NODE-486-length-57552-cov-15.805555_pt1 | contig 57552 bp, 57 predicted proteins | sample MGYA00519871_ERZ826242 | MGnify/ENA primary metagenome ERZ826242 (study PRJEB31778, sample SAMEA3449226) | human gut metagenome | biome: human gut; feature: human-associated habitat; material: faeces | place: United Kingdom | collected 2010/2012 ... | reverse complement strand
ATCGCCCAATTGAGCTGCGAACTTTTCAAAAACACGGCAAAATTCTAATGCTGCTGTTCCAGACCGTTATTTATTTTTTCTCATATACAATCCCCACGACTACCTTTCAAATTAAAATATTATTGCAAGAAAAAACAAACAGAACTATAATTTAGACAATAAATAAAACTACACAATATACGAGGAAGAACATCATGAATTTTGGAATTATAGGATTTGGCAGAATTGCCAGAAAGTTCGTAAAGGCAATCGAGGCAGCAGATGAAGGAAAGATTTATGCGATTGGCTCACGGTCAGTTTCCATGGATGATCCGTATTTAAAAGAACATCCAGAAGTCAAAGTATATAAAGACTATGAAGAACTGTTAAATGATCCGCAGGTAGATGCTGTTTATATCGCGTTGACTCATAAATTTCATAAAGAATGGATTTTAAAATCATTGGAACACCATATTCCAGTATTAAGTGAGAAGCCGTTAGTGTTAAAATCCAAAGATGTAAACGAGATTAGGGAAAAAGTAAAAGAAACCAATACATTATGTACCGAGGCATTAAAAACAAAATTTAACACAGGATATGATCATCTAAAAGAAGATCTGAAGAGAATCGGAAACATCCAAACGATTTATGCAAATTTCTGTTCAGACTCATCAGGATTGCCAAAGACGTCATTTTTGTTTGATAAAGAACAAGGAGGAGCATTGAATGATATTGGAAGTTATGTGCTTGGGTTTATTCTTGGAATCCATGAAGAAGAAATTGACAAGATAGAAACTGAGAGAAAAGATATCGAAGGTATCAATTATTATTTCAGATCAGCAATTCATTTTAAGGATGGATGCATCGCAACAGCCGAAGGAGCCATTGACCGTGAGATGGAAAGATATGCGAAAATTGTCGGGACTAAAGGAGAGATCATGATTCCAAATTATAACAGGATCATTGATTATACGATTCTTTGGAAGGACGGAACAACAGAAACAAAAAAATATCCATTCAAGGGAAATGATATGACAATGCAGATAGAAGATTTTATAGAGGATGTAAAAAATGGGAAGGTGCAGAGTGAGAAACATTGTCTGGAGGATACGAAGAAGATTCTGGAAGCTAGTGAGATGATCTAGTTAGAAATTTTATGAAGTGAAATTTGATTTAAGCAGAAGATATAATACAAAAGGTACTGGACGATTTACGATTAATCCAGTACCTTTTTTAAGAAAATTTAAATTGTAGTTTCTATTTTTTTAGTTATTTGAAAGATTTTGTGTAAAGTGTCACCTTCCATGATTCCTTCATTATTTACCATCATCATAAATCGCTTTTAAATTTGTCGATATCCTTGATATTATATGCCCATAAACAACCTAGAATTATTTGAAGAATACTGTCATCTTGTCGCATACATAGGTCTCGATATCGTTTGGTAATATTGGGAAGAAAAAAGTGATTGCAGCACCACAAAATTCATAAAATTATTTGTGCTGATAACCCAAACCAATCAAACAATAAATATGCTAAAATAACCAAGGAAGGGCAATGAAGACCAAAATTTTCATTGCCCTTTTATTTTTTTTTGAAAAAATTATAATAAAAGCATAGAAATATAGAAGGAGACAAACGCCAATGAAACAATTCAGTGTAAAACCAACGATCAAAATGTTAGATACAGTACAAGAATTATGCGACGAATACCAGATCGGAGCAGGAGACCTCGTATTTGCAAGCAACTCCACTTATGAAAGATACTTTAAAGATAAAATCGATGGAGCAACAATTATCAACTACAGAAAATACGGTTCCGGTGAACCAACTGATCTGATGGTAGAAGGAATCTGCGAAGAAGTTAAAGACATTACATATAACAGAGTCTTTGCAATTGGCGGCGGTACGATTCTTGATGTAGCAAAACTATTTGCACTAAAACAAGTATCTCCAGTCGTAGATCTTTACGATGGGAAAATAAAAGCCGAAAAAGAAAAACAATTAATTCTGATTCCTACAACCTGCGGAACAGGAAGTGAAGTGACAAACATCTCCATTCTGGAACTGACAACAAAGAACACAAAAATGGGATTAGCAGTCGATGAATTATACGCGGATGATGCAGTTTTAATTCCAGAATTAGTAGAAAGCCTGCCATTTAGATTTTTTGCAACAAGCTCCATCGATGCCCTGATTCCTAAAAAATCTTTGCATGAGTATGGGGTGAAAGAAGAGGAGTTGGAAGAATTCACGGAAGTTGTCATGACAAAACAGGGAAGATTGATGGCGAATAATTATGTGGAATTAGATCGGAATACAGTTTATGGGATTTATAAAAAATTGTATTAAATTGTAATTTGAAAGGTAGTCGTGGGGATTGTATGGAGAACGGTATTGGCTGTCAATTTTGATATTTGCAAACAGAAGATTTGAGAAATTAGTAAACTGCTGTATTTAAATTTTTCCAAACATCTCGTTAAATCGGTGTTTATGAATTTCATTAAACTGTCTGTTAATGAATATAAAAATTATCAGCCAATACCGTTTAACATACACACTCTGTAGTGGTTTGAATAGTGTTCCGTTGTATGATGCAGTAATAAGATAAGAACCAATATTTATAATAAAGCAATGGCAACGATTAGCAGATTTTAAGTGCGTTTTTTACAAATTCGCAGCGCCCTGTGGTTGATTGTCTGAACGCAGCTGCGGGCATTTTGGCTCGCGGCTAGAGAGTTATCAAAGGAACAGGCGCGTATAAGCGATTTGTAAAAAACGCTCTTAAAATATGCGTGTTGCCATGCTTTATTATAAATATTGGTTCTTATCTTATTACTGCATCATACAATGAAAGACTATCCTTCAAATTACAATTTAACTACATTAGAAGCCTGTGCTCCGCGAGGTCCTTCCTCAATGTCAAAGCTTACTTTCTGACCTTCTTCTAAAGTCTTAAATCCGTTTCCCTGAATAGCAGAAAAATGAACAAATACATCATCTCCGGATTCCTGTGAAATAAATCCATAACCTTTTTCTGCGTTAAACCATTTTACTGTACCATTAGTCATCTGGGTACCTCTACTTTCTTAAATTAAAAATACATGTAACTGTTATTGACTGGTATTTTAATAAAATTAAATTTCTATAAAAAAGAAAAAGTCCACGAACCGTTACTTGCTTTATGCATTCATAGAAATAAATGAATGCATCCGTATCGGTCGTGAACATTAAAATCTATCAATAACAAGATTAATCATAGCACAACGACTTAACGATTACAAATACTTTTTTAAATCATTGATACTTTTTTCGTGGAGAGAAATAAGTTTATCACCGAAGTGTTTTGCTTCTTTTGAGGCATCGCAGTAGAGATGATTTTTCTGGATTGCTTTGATCATTCCCATCGTATAACCCTGAATACACATTTCAGCAAGATGGCTGACATTTTTATCACTCATAGCTTTTAATTTTGTCATCCATTCAGAATACGTTTTCAACAGATCATTTAATTCTTCAGTAGAATCGCCATTTGAGGTAATTGTATCTTTCACATTGTCTGATAAATTTTGATATGCTGCCTCCTGTCCAACGATCAGTGCTTTGAAATCACAATCTGTTGCGATCTTGCGGATTTCTGGGATCGTTTCCAAAACCATTGCAATGTTTTGATAAATACTGTTTAATAAATTTTCATTATCCATAATAGAAAAACTCCTTTTTCTCATAGGATGCCGAATATAGGGATTTCTATACATTAAAAATAAAATATGATAAAATGACAGACAGAAAACGAAACTTATACATTCTGATTAAGATGATAAATGAAATATGATGCAGGAGAAAATAATAGATGAGCAAAGAAAATTTTGAAAAGCAGATTCGAAAGAGAATGGAACAATTAGAGGAAATTAATAAACATGGGATATTTAAAGAACTAAAAGGAACGGTTGTAGATTTTGATTACGATACGAAAAGTTTGACAATGACATTTGAAGCTACGAAATTTCATGAAAATGCGTTTGGAATTATGTTTGGAGGTTCTTTAGCCGGTATGTTTGATATTGCTTTTGGAACATTGACGGCAGGATTGGGAGACTACAGTGTAGCTCCAACGGTACAGCTTTCCACAACATTTTTAAAAGGAATACCGACAGGAGCGACGGTGAGAACAGAGGTAGAAGCTGTATCTACAGGTAAGACGATTATGAATTTTGTTGGAAAAGCTTATGTGGGAGAAGATCTGGTCGGAAGTGCCAGCGGGACATTTATGACGCCGCGTCCATTTAAGAAATTTGACACAGCAAAATAGCTGGAAGATAGCTCCGTCCATGATCATTTTATATAAATAAAGGTTGGACATTAATTCTTTAGAAACACAGCCTACTGTGCATATAGATGAAAAATAATGCGAATCAGCGTTTGGTAAAAAAGTCGTCATGAAATTCGTGTTTATCACCCCTATTATATTTTATGTTTCATCTATATGCTCAATACCCTATATTATAAAGCCACTTTTTCAATCTCTTTCACAGCATCAAGAATCATATCAGGTGTCACCTCATAAGGCCATTTACGGACATCAATTCCAGATAAAGCCTTAGTGATCACAGCATCCATATCATCAAGGGTTGCATGGATATCCGCAAGTTTCACAGGGAATCCCATATTCTTAGAAAATTCATAGATCTTCTTAAATTCCTCTTCCTGATGATCAACTTTTAATAAGATCAGGATACAGTAGGCAACGATCTCACCATGAAGATGTCCATGTTCTTCCGTAGATTTGCATATCGTAAATCCGTTATAGCATGCATGCGCAAGACCAGTATTTAAATCAATGCCGACAAGGTTTGATACAAAACCAGTAGAAACAATGATTCCAAGAATGACTTCTTCCAAAGCTTTTCCTGGTTTATGAGTTCTGCATTCTTCCAAAGCTTCGACACCATATTTTACTAATGGTTTGGCACAAAGATTACTGATCTGGACACCCATGGAAGTGCTGTGGTCTAATTCATCATCACGGGCACTTGTTGTGCATTCGTAAAATTTAGCCATTGTATCACCGATTCCAGCCCACAGATATTTTTCAGGGGCATTGGCGATCACCTGTGTGTTGATAAAGATCCATTCAGAAGGTTTCTCCTGAAAAGAATATTCACGAAGAGAGCCATCTGGATGATAAATGATACCAAGGGATGTGCAGGAAGCACAAGTAGAGGCAATTGTTGGAAATGTAAAGAATGGACGTTTACTTTCCTGAGCTAACACTTTACAAGTATCGATCGCTTTTCCGCCACCACAGGCAAAGATCATATCAGCATCGACGACTTCTTGATGAGAATTTAATTCATCTATATGTTCACGGCTTGCTTCACCGCCATATTCAAAAACACCAGTGATTGTAATTTTGCTGTCTTTGATAGCTTCTTTGATCAGATCAGCAGCGGCAGCCAAAGCACGCTTTCCACCGATGATCACAGCTTTTGTTCCGTATTTTTCACATACCATAGGGATGTCAGAATAGGCATCAGTTCCAATGGAGTAATTTGGGTAATATTTTCTCATAAGCACTATAACTCCTTCTGTTTTGATTGTTTTTTATTATACTCTTGAAAGAATGTTTTGACAAATTTGATGGAAGTAGTAAAATAGCTTTATATGGGGTATTGCACAATCATTTGTGGATACCTTTTTGTAGATACTTTAATGAAAAGGAAAATACAAAAGGAAGGTAATATAAAATGGCAAAGATTGATATTATATCAGGATTTTTAGGAGCAGGTAAAACAACACTGATCCAGAAATTATTAAAAGAAGCATTAAAAGGAGAGAAAGTCGTACTGATCGAGAACGAATTTGGTGAGATCGGTATTGATGGAGGATTCTTAAAAGATGCAGGAATCGAAGTTACAGAAATGAACTCCGGATGTATCTGCTGTTCTTTAGTAGGAGATTTTGGAAGCGCATTAAAAGAAGTAGTAACACAGTACAACCCAGATCGTATCATCATCGAACCATCAGGTGTTGGTAAATTATCTGACGTTATCAAAGCTGTACAGGGTGTTGCAGAAGATGTCAAACTTGACTTAAACAGCTTTGTAACAGTTGCAGATGCAAAGAAATGCAAGATGTATATCAAAAACTTCGGTGAATTCTATAACAACCAGGTAGAATATGCAGGATCTATCATTTTAAGCCGTACAGGAGATGTGACAGAAGATAAATTAAATGAAAGCGTAGCACTTCTTCGTGAACATAACGAAAAAGCAGCCATCATCACAACACCATGGGATGAACTTTCAGGAGAACAGATCTTAAAAGTTATGGAAGATGGAAATGACATGGTGAAAGAATTATTAGAAGAAGAGGAAATCTGCCCTGTATGCGGAGGACATCATGACCATGACCACGATCATGAACATCACGATCACGACCATGAGCATCATCACCATGATCATGATGAAGAATGTGGATGTGGATGCGGACATGACCACGATCATGATCATCACCACCATCATGCAGATGAAGTATTTACAAGCTGGGGTAAAGAAACACCTAAGAAATATAATAAAGAAGAACTGGAAACAATTTTACAGAAATTATCCAAAGATGACAGCTATGGCATGATCTTAAGATCCAAAGGTATCTTACAGACAGAAGACGGATCATGGGTTCAGTTTGACCTTGTTCCAGGAGAATATGAAATCCGTGAAGGAAGTGCTGATTACACAGGAAGAATCTGCGTGATCGGATCTAAATTAAAAGAAGACGAATTAGAAGGTTTATTCTTCTAAGATAACAGGAGGAAAAAGAATGTACGAAATACCGGCATACCTGGTGTGGGGATTTTTAGAGAGTGGAAAATCCACACTGATCAAAGAAACATTAAGCCAGGACTATTTTAATGACGGCGAAAAAACAATGATCCTTACGTTTGAAGAAGGAGAAGTCGAATACGACAAAGAAATGCTTGAAAAGACCAATTCTTTCGTGATCAACATTGAGAAAATGGAAGATTTCACAAAGGAATTTGTCAGAGGATGCCAGAGAAATTACTATCCAGACCGTGTCATGATCGAGTACAATGGAATGTATTCTATTGATGATCTGATGGATGTTATTGATGAGACAGATCTTGAACTGTATCAGGCAATCGTAACAGTGGATGCATCAACTGCAGATATGTATTTAAAGAACATGAAATCTTTATTTATGGAAATGTTTAAAATGGCCGATCTTGTCATTTTCAACCGCTGTGATGACAATACAAATATGGGAAGCTTTCGAAGAAGCATCAAAGCAGTCAATCCAAGAGCACAGGTAGGTTTTGAACGTGCCGATGGAAAAGAAATGGAACAGGATGAACTTCTTCCATATGATGTGAACGCAGAAGTGATCAAAGTCGAAGATGAAGATTATGGAATCTGGTATATTGATGCTATGGAACGTCCACAGGTTTATGAAGGAAAGACAGTGGAAATGCGAGTTCAGGTTCAGAGAAGTCCTAAGATGCCTCCAGGAATGATCATCCCTGGACGTAAAGCAATGACTTGCTGTGAAGATGATATGACATTTATCGGATATCTGTGTAGATTAAATCATACAAAATCTAAGACATTAAAGAGAATTCTCAATAATGAATGGGTTACATTAACAGCACAGATTCATTCAGAATACAACGAAGCATACGATAAAACAATGCCAATCCTGACAGCAATCCGCATTGAAAAATCAGAACCACCAAAAGAACAACTGGTATACTTCTAGATTTTAAGGTCAGGAGAGAAAAATGCAGCGAAATTTAACAAAAGGACCGATCACGGTCAATTTATTACTTTTCGCCCTGCCATTAATGTTTGGAAATCTATTACAACAGCTGTACAATGTAGCAGACACCTGGGTTGTCGGAAGATACCTGGGTGCCGATGCATTGGCAGCTGTTGGTTCTTCTTATACACTTATGACATTTTTAACATCAATACTTCTTGGACTCTGTATGGGAAGCGGAGCAGCAATCTCCATGCTGTATGGAAGCGGCGAAAAAAAGAAAATGAGACAAAGTATTTTTATGGCATTTTGTCTGATCGGAGCAATCGCACTACTGATCAATATTCTTGTATACCTTGGCATGGATGGAATCCTATGGATCTTAAGAGTTCCAACATCGATCAAAGGACTGATGAAAGACTATTTATGGGTAATATTCTTAGGAATCCTTGCAACATTTTTATATAATTATTTTGCAAACCTTCTGCGAGCAATCGGAAACTCGATGGTGCCATTACTATTTCTTGCAGTTTCATCCATCTTAAATATAATCCTAGATTTACTGTTCGTACTAAAATTCCACTGGGGAGTCCAAGGAGCAGCAGGAGCAACTGTATTTTCACAGTATGTATTGGGAATTGGAATCTGTATCTATGCATATGTGAAAGTGAAAGATATCAGGATCACAAAAGAAGATATGTATTGGGGAAAAGAAAATCTTTCTCTTATCCTTAATTTATCCGTTATGACAAGCTTACAGCAGTCAATCATGAACTTTGGAATTCTGATGGTACAAGGATTAGTAAACAGCTTTGGAACCGTTATTATGGCAGCATTTGCCGCCGCAGTGAAGATAGACTCCTTCGCATACATGTCAGTACAAGACTTCGGAAATGCATTTTCAACCTACGTGGCACAAAACTACGGGGCAAAGGAAGAAAAACGAATTAAAGGGAATCTGGATGTCAGTGCCGATAGGGTGGTTTTTGGCGGACATTATTGGAATTTTCTACTATTTTAAATCAAAATAATAGAAAAAGAAATTCCTTTTATCTTCCGCTAGCGAATATTCAACCAATAATTAACGTTATCAAACTCTAGAAACCTGCATAAACTGTAAAAACAACATTTACAGGGGGCTTTTCCATTGAAGAAATACATGGAAGAACGGGTTATTGAAAGTGCAACTTACATTATCGAGCACAATGCAACCGTCCGCCAGACAGCTAAGCAGTTTGGAGTCAGCAAAAGCACAGTACATAAGGATGTGACAGAACGATTAGAGATGATCAACAAAACACTTGCAAGACAAGCAAGGAAAGTGCTTGATATCAACAAATCGGAACGTCATATCCGGGGTGGGATGGCAACAAAGGAGAAATATCTTCATAAGTAATAAAAATAATACCATTCAACAAAAAATGTGAATGGTATTATTTTTATGCAAAACATATTGTTATTCATCTTCAGTAGAAGCTGTATATTTTTCATAAATCTGCATCAGATCACGTCTACGTTTTATATCAACTTTTGCAAATATATTATGAATATGAGCTTTTGTAGTACCAACGGAAATACATAAAGTTTCACTGATCTCTGTATTGTTCATATCATCAAGGAGTAGTTTTAAGATATCCTGTTCTCTTGTGGTTAATTAATATTTTTTACAGAACAGATAAAATTTAGAATAATCTGTTTCTTCATCTTCTTGTGTTGATAGAGCTGCATTAACCTCTGGTAAATAGATTCTGCAGGATTCTTTCACATCATAGGAAGAATGCACCATTAATTCAGCTATAATCTTAGTTAGCATACGGATACAGATCAAAGCAAGAAAGATGATCAAAGGATTACAATGGCAGAAATATTAAAAGAAGGAATGCTGGCCGAAGTGATCGTGTTAGATAGAAATCTGTTCGAGGTTAAGCCAAAAGAAATATTAGATACGAAAGTATTGGTTACGATCATGGACGGAGAGATTATCTATTAGAGGAAGTAAAAGGTGTGAAGTGGCGGAAGCTAAATTGAAAAGGAAGTAATCAGAAAGTGCAACTTATATATTTGATTAATTATTCAGTTAAAGGGATAAAATCATTAGATGAAGATGTGAAACTATCATTTTATAAAAAAATAATTTCTAAAAATCCAGATATGAATGGATATAATATCAAAGGAATTTACGGAATGAATGGATCGGGAAAATCGGGAATAGTGACTTCAGTTAAGATTTTAAAGAATATTCTTACAGATTCAGGTTATTTAAACAATCCAATTATCCATTGAAAGCGATTTTATGGTGAAAATTCTTGATTCTCTTGTTGTATGTCGTTATAAGTTAATTTTATCAAAAGATGTTACAGGAAGATACAGTATTGTATATGAGCGATTATCTACAAAAAAAGCTACTTCAAGAAGTGATAATATGAAAATTATTTTTGAAGTTATTAATGGAAATATAGAAATATTAGAGATTGATGATGGCGAATTATTGAAGGATGTAATTGAAAAAACAAGAAATTTACTGACGATGGAATCAATGAGTAGTTTATTTTATGAAAAATTTTTAATTCCAGAGGCAAAGAAAAAAACATTACAAAATATAATGGAAAAGAGTATATATATATGGTTACTTTTTTTCTTTGGAAGAAAACTACATGTTTATTTAGATTAATCATTAGAGGAAAAAGGTCGCCAGGAAGGACGATTAGAAGGCAGATTACAAGGACAAACCGAAAATAAGCTTAAGTTAATCGTGAAAAAAATCCATAAAAATAAATCTTTTGACCAAATTGTAGATGAGTTAGAAGAAGATGCGGATGTTGTGCAGCCTTTGTATGATTTTGTATTGAAGCATATAGATTGGGGCGAGGATGAAATGGTTCAGAAGTATCTTGAGAATATTGAATAACTTATTATGTATAAAATATGGAGAAGGAAGTCCTTTATGCAACTTCTTTCTCCATATTTTGCTTCTTAGTAAAACTCTTTTAAATTCCTAACTGTTTCCTTTGTATATTCACATAAATATTTTGAAACACCCTCAAAATCTCCACATTCTGCAACTGCTGCCGCTGCACATGTGTTACATACATGTCTTAATTTGCATTGATTGCATTCCACACTTGTTTTGATCTCTTCTGTTTCTCTCACGATCTTATTCCATAATGTCATAAAATCATCCGTTGTGTCAAAGGCATCGTAACTTGGCTGATCTAACACGACACATGAACGTATCATACCTTGCCAATTAATAACAAACGAACTCTGCCCAGCTCGGCATGTCATATGCCCAGGACAGGCATCTCCTTCTTCTGTATGTTCTGCCAGATAAATGGTCTGCTTCGCATATTGCTCAAAAAGTTCATCCCCCATTTCCCGGTGTAAGATTTCAACCCTTGCCTTTGCAGCATCCTCTGGGTTTAATCTCTCCTGAAAATTAAAAGGAGTTGTCCGCTCACGCACGGATGGATACATATAAGTATCGATCCGAACTGGGATATCATACTTTTCTCCGATATCTATGATCTCCATCCTGTCATGAAAATTCTTCTTTACAAGACTTCCATTGATCTTGACATCAATCTTATATTTTTTTAATAATTCAATCCCTCTGATCGTTTTGTCAAATCCATCCTTCATATGGCATAGATTCTCGTATGTCTCATTCTTCGATCCATATAAAGTTATATTTATCCTTCGTGGCTTATTCTTCGCAAAAAATTCCGCCCATTCCTCATTGATCAACGTTCCATTGGTATTGAGCGTGAGAATCATGCCCATATCTTTTAATGCACAGTATAATTCTTTAAACTGCGGAAATAATAAAGGCTCCCCACCCGTTAACAACAAGAACAATGTCCCTGCATCCTTCATCTGATGAGCAAAAGAAATCCACTCATCCACACTCTGCAATCCACCTTGCGACTGCATTTCTTGTTTGGATAAATGAACGTAGCACATGTCACAGTTTAAGTTGCAGAGAGGCAATAACTCTAGTACTCCATAAAGCGGAATACGGTTCCTTGCTGCCTTTGCAAAAAGTTGGCGTTCGAAGGTAGTATTAGTGTCAAATAAGTCCATGATCACTCTCCTTGTAATAAAAAAGAACCGGTAGCTCGGTTCTTTTTGTATTTTTTATGATTTAGCTGTTTCCCATGTTTCCGGATTTAAATTGGTAGTTGCATGAATATCATATCCTTTATTTCCCCACCAATCCTTACTTACTGGTTCAAACCAAATATACACTTCTTCATACTTACCTTTAAGGTTATCATATCCACCATTAGGATAATAACGTCCTCTAACAAAAGTATCGCTACTAGATGCACTATGTTCAGCATTACATGCATGATAACTAGTATATTTTTTTGTACCTAACTCCTTATGTCTTCCACCATCTGTATAATTTATCGTACCTGTTATATCTGTAAGGTCACCATTTTTTCCTCCACCTGCTGTACATTGAAATTTATAAATAGTTCCACCCTCTCCACAAGCTGCCACATACTCATTCGGTGTAAATTCTTCTATATAAGCACTTGGTCTTTCATATCTTCTTTTCATAATCTTTTCCCCTTTCCTTCTATACAAATTCTATCTTCATCTTATATTGCACATTCTGCAACATCTTTTTTCATGACTATATTATACTAGAATCTTCCATTTAATGCAATAAACCATCTGTAAAAGGCATCTTTTTTTCGTAATCTGCTATTTCAATATACATATCCTGAATCACACCTGTAGTACAAGCAGCTATGTATTCGTTTGCCTTGAATACTTCTTCATAAGCCATTGGCTTTTCATACATTCTCTTCATAACAACTTCCCCTTTCATAATCTTATATTTCAACAAACCTTCATCTTTTGATTTAATATTTTAACTCTATTATAGTCTGAAATCCTGGATTTTTCAATCATTTGCAAAAAAATACTTATTTTTTTCGTAATCTACCAGTAAATAATCTTAAGTTCACACGTAATCTCTTACTATATCACAATATTTACCTATCAATCACTGAATTTTTCATAAAAATACTTGCTTCAACCAGTTTTTCCTTATATAATGATGTTGTATATTTTAAGGGGAAGTATACTTATTACGACTAAATTAATACATTAGGGGGAATTTTATGAAACGAAAATACGAACGTCCTATGGCTTTTGAAGAAACATTTATGACCAATGAGTATGTAGCCGCTTGTTGGGGTGTTGCCTGCTCAATAGATTCTGCCAATAAAGTGGATAAAGGTCATTATGGAGTAGATCATGTTGCTAAACATTGTGGACTTGATACAAATCAGCATATTTACACAAATTCAAAAGGTGTTGCAGTTTCTATGATCGAAGAAGGAACTGATGGTTTAGGAAATTTACCTTGTAATTTATACACTGATTCCAGTTATCGATATTCAAAATCCTACTCTTCTGTTAAACAAGGAGACTACATTTATTGGACAACTAAGAGTGGTAATCGAACTTGGCATCATCAAGGATATGTAAAATCTACATACAAAAACAGACCAAATCATTCTTAATTTTATACTGATAATAACAAAAGAGTTAGGTTTTTATTCAATGTCATTAAGTTAAGATGACATTGAATAAAAACCTAACTCTTTTTCATTATCTTTAAAATTTTATTTCTTACTTTACCATTCATATAATATTCGTTTAATTTGTTCTTAAGATATTGAAATTTTGTTTTGGATGTTTCCTCTACTACTTTTCCAATGATTTAGAACTTATCAGACGAATTCTGTGTTAACACTCAATAATTATCTGTTAAGAAATAATCTGCTATCGCTCTCGGCAGCTCATATCTTCTTTTTTGTTTCATTATTTATGCTTATCTTATTTTACATATATTGACATTTGTTCTTGTTTTTGCTAGTATGATCACAATGAAGAAAACGGATCGATTACACAGCGTTCTTACAATATGTATTTACTATGGGGAAAATCCATGGGACGGTCCTCATTCCCTAATTGATATGCTAGAAATCCCAGATGTTTTTAAACCTTTAATTTCGGATTATAAATTTAACTTAATTGAACTTCGTAAAAGCGAATATTTAAAATTTCACAACGACGATGTCAACACAATATTCAATATTAGCAGATTTATTTTTGACGAAAAATATGATAAAATCACTGATATATACAAAGAAAAAAATATATCATCCGAATTAGCCATGGTAATTGGTTGCATTACTGAATCACAAAAATTAATTAACGATGCTATAAAATCTGAACAAAAAGGAGGTACTGTGAATATGTGTAAAGCACTTGAAAAATTAGAAGAGAAAGGAAGAATGGAAGGTCGATTAGAGGGCAGACTAGAAGGCAGATCACAAGGTGAGTCCTGTGGCTTCATCAAATTAATTCTTAAAAAAGTTAAGAAACAAAAATCTTTTGATCAGATTGTAGAAGAGTTAGATTTAGATGCTGACTTTGCAAAACCTCTTTATGATTTTGTTCTAAAACACATCGATTTATCTGAAACGGATATAATTCAAAAATACCTTGAAATGTAATACACCCTCTATGTAGTGATTTGAATAGACCTCAGTTTTATGAGACAAAAATAAGATAAGAACAAATATTTATAAGAAACCGATGGTAACGCTCTTAAAATCTGCGTGTTGCCATCGGTTTCTTATAAATATTTGTTCTTATCTTATTTTTGTCTCATAGACTAAACACTATTTTAAACGTTCCGCAATAGCCTTAATAAACTCTTCACTATTCACAGCATTCACATTCTCAAGAGTTGTAATAAGTGCCAAGTCTTTTGTCATTGTACCACTCTCGATCGTGTCTAATGTAGCTTTCTCAAGTTTATCAGCAAATGCCATTAATTCTTCATTACCATCTAATTCTCCACGTTTTCTTAACGCTCCTGTCCATGCGAAGATTGTTGCTACAGAGTTTGTAGATGTCTCTTCCCCTTTCAGGTGTTTGTAATAATGACGCTGTACTGTTCCATGAGCTGCTTCATATTCATAGTATCCGTGTGGTGATACTAATACAGATGTCATCATTGCTAATGATCCGAATGCAGAGGAGATCATATCACTCATAACGTCTCCGTCATAGTTCTTACATGCCCAGATAAATCCACCTTCTGATTTCATAACACGTGCTACTGCATCGTCGATCAGTGTGTAGAAATATTCAATTCCTGCTTCGTCAAATTTCTCTTTGTATTCTGCATCAAAGATTTCCTGGAAAATGTCTTTGAATGTGTGGTCGTATTTCTTAGAGATCGTATCTTTTGTTGCAAACCACAGATCCTGTTTTGTATCCAGCGCATATGTAAAGCAGCTTCTTGCAAAACTTGCGATAGAATCGTCAATGTTGTGCATTCCCTGAATCACACCTGGTCCGTCAAAATCATGGATTGTCTCTCTGATCTCTGTACCATCTTCTCCTGTGAATACTAATTCTGCTTTTCCTGCACCTGGAACTTTGATTTCAACGCCTTTGTATACATCACCATAAGCATGTCTTGCGATTGTGATCGGTTTCTTCCATTTGCTGACCGTTGGCTCGATTCCTTTGACTGTGATCGGTGCTCTGAACACTGTTCCATCTAAAATCGCACGAATTGTTCCGTTTGGACTCTTCCACATCTCTTTTAAGTCATATTCGTCCATACGTGCTGCATTTGGAGTGATTGTTGCACATTTGACTGCTACACCATATTTCTTTGTAGCTTCTGCAGAATCAAATGTTACCTGATCGTTTGTCTCGTTTCTGTGTTCCAACCCAAGGTCGTAATATTCTGTCTTTAAATCAATAAATGGTAATAACAGTTCATCTTTGATCATCTTCCAAAGAATTCTTGTCATCTCATCTCCGTCCATCTCTACTAATGGAGTTGTCATCTGAATTTTGCTCATGGTTGTTCCTCCTGCGTTACGTTATATTTGCTGTCTGGCTGTTATTTTCAGCTTATTGTTGTTTATCATACCAAAAAAACTGATAGTTGTAAATAAATGTATTAAGAATAGTACACGGTATTCGAAAGTTCAAAAACAAAACTGTTCCGGTCACCCCGGTATTTTGCAATGGAATATTCAATCGCAGTATGTGCTGCATCATATCCTGTGGAATGAAAATAAAATAGTGGATCTCCATTTTTGATGTCCAAAAGGTCTGCACATGTCTCATCTGCCAGTATCACATCCAGTTTTCGCTCTATGGATGTAATATCTCTTCCTTCCTTATGAAATGTCTGATATAAACTTTCCTTTTCAAAATCAACTTCTGACAAATGTTCAAACAGCCTGCATGGCACATATGTTGTAACCAAGACATTTGGCTGATCATCTATGTATCTTAGTCTTACAAGTTTATAGACTTTTTCTGTTTCAGTCAGATTCAGTTTCTGTCTGACTTCCTCGTCTGCTTTTTCTTGTTTAAATGTCAGAACTTTCGTTGATGGCGTCAGTCCTTTTTCCTTTATTTCCTTATCAAATGTCTGAATCACCTGCGCAAATTCCTGCCGGATCGTTGGATCACATACGATCGTTCCTCTTTTTTTGCGTTTTTCTAAATAGCCTTCATCCACCAGAATCTGTACTGCTTTGCGGATCGTCGGGCGGCTGACCTTATAGATCTCTGCCAGTTCATATTCATTTGGTATGATACTTCCCTGTGGGTAGACTCCGGTTAGAATCTTATCTAATAAATCTTTTTTTATATCTAAATAAAATGCTCCCATTCTAGACTCTCTTTCTTTTTTCTTTCACTTTACCGGATTTTTTATTTTATGTCAATTTATTTTCCACTATTTCGCTTACATAATATTGACATAATAATTACATAATGTTATATTATAATTAACATGAAACAAACATATCAGCAAAAACAGGAGGTTTTTTATGAAATCATATACATTAGATGATCTTGCCAGAATGATCGATCATACAAATTTACACACGGACGCTTCTCCAAAAGACATGGAGATCTTATGTACTGAAGCAAAGGAACATCATTTTGCCATGGTTGCGATCAATCAGGTGCAGTCTGCATTATGTGCGAAGTTACTGGAAGGAACAGATATTCATACTGGTGCTGCCATTTCTTTCCCATTAGGTCAGACAACGATCGCTTCCAAAGTATTTGACACAAAAGATGCCATTGCAAATGGTGCAAATGAAATTGATTATGTTGTGAATCAGACAGAGATCAAAGCTTCTAACTGGGATTATATCAAAGACGAGATGGCACAGATCGTTGCTGCCTGCCATGAAAAAGATGTTACATGCAAAGTCATTTTTGAAAACTGTTATCTGACTGATGACGAAAAGATCAAACTTTGCGAGATCGCAAAAGAAGTGAAACCTGACTATATCAAAACATCCACTGGATTTGGTACTGGCGGTGCTACCTTTGATGATGTCAAATTAATGAAAGAGCATGTTGGCGATGAAGTAAAGGTAAAAGCTGCTGGAGGAATCCGTGATGCCAAGACATTTATGAAAATGGTTGAATGTGGTGCTGAGCGTATCGGAACAAGTGCCGGAATCGCTATTATCAAAGATTTTGAAACTATGATGAAAGAACAAGGAGTTTCCACTCTTGAGATTTAGGGAATTCTTTCTTTAGGAGGCTGTTTATGAATCAGTTTAACTGGGATCAGGCTTTTACTTTAGATTTTGATCTAAACGATGGTCTGTCCAGACACGCAGAAACTACAAAACGTTATCTTTCCCAGATGAAAGATATGTATCAGGATCAGGAAGTTGTTGATGAAATTCTTAAGAAGGAAGATCCTTTGATCTATGAATTTTATGAACTTGGATGCCCGGAACGTGCCGGAGATCTTGCATTTGGCACAACAATGATCCATCCCGGAAAGATCGGGAATGAATATTATATGACCAAAGGGCATTTTCATCAGATCGTGGATACTGCCGAAGTTTATTATACGTTAAAAGGTGAGGGCTATATGATGCTTGAAAATCTTGACGGAGACTGGAAAGTTGAACGGATGGAGAAGGGAAAAGCTCTTTATGTTCCACGCGGATATGCTCACCGTACTATTAATACCGGTGATGAAGTCCTGACTGCTTTTTATGTATTTGATGCAAATGCAGGGCATGATTATGGAACGATCGAAACCAAAGGATACCGTCATATTGTTTGTGAAATTGATGGCGAAATAAAAGTCCTTGATAATCCTCGATGGTAATTGGATCATTTTTCATTTTTTAGATACACAAAAGAGATCCCAGACATTTAGAATCTATATCTTCTAGATGTCTGGGATCTCTTTCTAATATTAAAAGGTATTAACAGCTATTTTGACACATGCAGTAACTGATGTGCTTTATGACTTCCCGGTGCTCCAAAATATTCATCATATAAATGTTTGATATCTGGATTCTCATGGGAAAATCTTAATTGTGAAGTCTTGTCCAGGAAGTATAGGTTAGATCCACGGTCGGACGCCATTTCTTTTCCTTCATGGATTGGCTGCCCGCCTCCTCCTACACATCCGCCTGGACAGGCCATGACTTCTACAAAATGATAGTGTACTTCTCTCTTACGGATTGCTTCCATCAGATTTCTTGTATTCTGAAGTCCACTAACAACTGCAATCTCTACCGTATTGCCGGCAATATCGAATTTGGCTTCTGTCCATCCGTTTTTATTTACTCCACGGATTTCTTTGAATGCATCTGCTTCTGGGTTCTTTCCTGTGATCAGGTAATATGCAGAACGAAGTGCCGCTTCCATAACTCCACCAGTTGCTCCAAAGATCACTCCTGCTCCTGTTCCTTCTGTAAATGGAGCATCAAATGCAGAATCTTTTAATGTCTTTGGATCAATGTGGTCTGCACGGATCAGACGATCTAATTCTCTTGTTGTTAATACGAGATCCACTCCGTGTCCTGCAAACTCACCATGGAATAATGGTTTCTCTCTTTCGTCTTTCTTTGCAAGGCATGGCATGATAGACAACGCAAAAATACGGTCTGGGTCAATGTCCATTTTCTTTGCAAATGCTGTTTTCATCACTGCTCCGAACATCTCCTGTGGAGATTTGGCAGATGACAATCTGTTTGCCATCTGTGGATACTGGGATTTGATAAATCTTACCCATCCCGGACAACAGGATGTAAACATTGGATACATATCAAGATCTCCCTTTGTAAATCTCTCTACAAATTCGGTTCCTTCTTCCATGATCGTAAGGTCTGCTGAAAATGTTGTATCAAATACATAATCAACACCGATCCTTCGCAATGCATCCACGATCTTCTCAACCATTGCTTCTTCTCTTGATAATCCCAGACTTTCACCCCATGCAGTACGGACTGCAGGTGCGATCTGTGCCACAACGATCGTATCTTTATCTTCTAATGCACGATATAATTTTTCTGTATCGTCACGTTCTCTTAATGCTCCTGTTGGACAATGTGTGATACACTGTCCGCATAATGCACAGTCTGCTGTTTTGATATCTCTGTTTCCTGAAACTCCAACCGTTGTTCTTGCTCCAGTTCCAGATACATCCCAGATATGCATTCCCTGAACCTTATCACATACCTGTATACAGCGCATACATTTGACACATTTACTTGCGTCACGTACCAGTGGATATCTTGTATCCCACTCTTCTACACAGATTTCTTTCTTATATGGACTTTCCACAACATTCAAGTCATTGGCAATCGTCTGTAATGTACAGTTTCCACTTCTTACACAAGTTGCACATTGTGCATCATGCTGGGAAAGGATCATCTCTACGGTATGTTTTCTGTTTCTTCGTACTTTGGGACTGTTTGTATAGATCGTCATTCCTTCTTCAACCACGTTGTTACATGATGTTACAAGGTGGTCCTGGCCTTCGATCTCAACTACACAGACTCTGCACGCTCCAATCTCGTTGATATCTTTTAAATAACAAAGTTTTGGGATTGGAATATGGATGGAGGCTGCTGCTTCCATGATCGTTGTACCTGCTGGGACTGCGATCGTATGGTTGTCGATTGTAATATTTACCATTTTGTAGCCCTCCCTCCTTTAAAGATTCCGTAACCAAAGTGGTCACAGCGTAAGCATCTTCCAGCTTCCTGGCATGCTTCTTTATGTGTCATGCAGTTTTCAATTCCTTCAAAGTCTTTGATTCTCTCTCCGGCTTCTCTCTCTGTAAGATTTACTCTTCCACAAGCCGGCTTGTCCTCTAACTTCGGTTCTGGAATCTCAACATCTGCTGTGATCTCATGATGGAATCCAAGATATTCATCAATATTCGCTGCGATAACTTTACCAGCTGCGATCGCAGAAATTACGGTAGATGGACCTGTCGCACAATCTCCACCTGCAAATACTCCAGGCATCTCTTCGAATCCACCGAATTTCTCTACATTGATCTTACCTCTCTGCACTGGAACTCCTGCTTCCTCAAAATGCTGGTATTCGATATCCTGACCAATCGCTACGATCAGTGCCTGACATGGGATAAATACATCATCTTCACCTGTTGGCTTTACAGATGCTCTTCCACCTTTGATGTTACTGATCATCTGTGGAGTTACCCATACACCTTTTACATTGCCTTCTTCGTCTTTCTCAATTCTTGAAGGTGCCATCAGAGTTTTGATCTCAACGCCTTCTGCTTCCGCACCTGAAATCTCATCTGGCAGGGCTGTCATATCTGCGACCCTTCTTCTATATACGATGCTGACTTTCTTCGCACCTAATCTTACGGATGTACGAACTGCATCCATGGATACGTTTCCACCACCGATAACGGCGACTTCTTTGCCTTCTAAGCTCTCCTGCGTTCCGTATCCAACATTTCTTAAGAACTGTACGGCTGAGATCACACCTTTGGCATCTTCTCCTTCCAGTCCTAATTTCTTATCTGTACTCGCACCGATCGTAATCAGTACTGCGTCATATTTCTCTTTTAAATCCACAATGGAATAATCTTTACCAATGGCTTTTCCACAGTCTACTTTCACTCCTGTGTCCAAGATTGCCTGAATATCATCATCTAAGCGTTCTTTTGGAAGTCTGTAGTTTGGAATTCCATAACGTAACATTCCTCCAAGTTTTGGAAGCATCTCGTATACTGTTACCTGATGTCCCATCAACTGTAAGAAATAAGCAGCACTTAATCCACCTGGTCCACCACCAACAACGGCAATATTCTTACCAGTAGATTCTGCACATGCTGGAGGTGCAACATAACCTGCTGCATCTGCTGCCATACGTTTTAATCCACGGATATTCACAGCATCATCGATCATATTTCTACGGCATAATGCCTCACATGGATGCTCGCAGATAAATCCGCATGTTGTAGGGAAAGGATTATCCTTTCTGATCAGACGGATCGCATCTTCATATCTTCCCTCACGTACCAGTGCGATATATCCTGGAATGTCTACTCTTGCAGGACATCTTGATACACATGGTACCGGCTGTTTTAATGTGCTTAAGCATCTATGATACATGATATGTTCTACATAATCATCTTTAAATCCAATGACTCCTTTATACACCATATTGGCTGCCTCATACCCAATGGCGCAGTCTGCGGATTCCATAATGGATTTTGCTGTCTCCTGTATCTCTGTTAATGTTCGGATCGTGGCTTTGCCATCTAAGACATCTGTGATCAGATTCTTCAGCTGTCCAAGTCCTACACGGCATGGAACACACTTTCCACAACTCTGTGCATGACAAATCTCTAAGAATGCTCTGGACATATCAACCGGACATAACCCTGGCGGGCTTGACTCGATTCTTCGTTCCAAATCTTTATAAAGTCCTTCCACAACCAGTTGTGCCTGGTTTGGAGTCCTTAATTCTAAACGACTCATGACTCATCCTCCTTAATTCCTCTATATCAGTATATTGGTTTCAATTATAGCGGGGAATTTCGAGCAATTCAACCATTTTTTGTGCATTCTATACGTTAAATTCGTAACAATCCTAATATTTTTTGTGCATTGTAACGTTAAAATTCTAACAAAGAAATTCTGATTTGAAAGGTAGTCGTTAATGTTGTATGAGATAGAAATAAGCTAAGCACACGCCCTCCGTCTACTACAACTTTTATTTGTAAACCGCTCAGCCTTCAGCGTATAAAAAGGAACCGAAATATGAATCATAGGGACTGAAATGATAGGATTCCATAGGAGTTTTGACGGAATCGCAGCTGGATCGGGCGATTGTTTGAGCCTCAAAGACTACTGGTCTAAATATCTTTGAAGGCGAGTTATCGCAGGAGATCCAGCGGATAAGCGTTCTGTCAAAACTCCGTCAATGGAATCCGTTTTTCAGTCCCTATGATTCATATTTCGGTTTCTTTTTATACGTCAACACCCTCCCGGCGTAAACATTACAAATCAAAATTTAGTAAGAAACTATGATTCCCCCATCGCATGCATACAAACTACTAACACCCTTAGTATCAACAATATCCACATCCTGGGCATGTAAATTCTTCTGAATCAGTTCCTTCACATAAACAGCTCTTTCATAACAATTACAGTGTGAAATAACGAACTTTCTTCCTGAAAGATCTCTTCCTTCGCTGTTCATATGTTCTACCATCTTCGCAAGTGCTTTCTTCATTCCTCTTGCCTGGGCTGCTTTCTGGATGACTCCGTCTCTTGTTCCGATCATGACTGGTTTGATATTCAGTGCGCTTGCGATCGTTGCGGAGAGTCTTGATAGTCTTCCGTTCATTCTTAATACTTCTAATGTCTCTAAGACAAAATATGTTCTAAGACTTGTTGTGTATTCTTCGATCTTCTCAACGACTTCTTCAAACGGCATTCCCTGACTTGCATATTCGTATAGTTTACGTGCGATCAGTACCTGTGTTGTAGCAGCTCCTCTGGAGTTTATTACATGAATGTTCTTCTCTCCATTCTCCTCTTCGTAAAGGTTCTTTCCAAGTACTGCACTGTTGTATGATCCGCTTAATTCTGCAGATAATGTTACTACATATATATCATCTGCCTTGGAATAAGCTGCCATGTAACTCTCTGGTGCAGGGCATGCTGATTTTACTGATTCTTTGCTGGCTGCTACTTTCGCCAAGAAATCTGCCTGATCAAAAGTTTCGTCATCTATAATCTCTTCTCCGTCCACTAATAAGGTTAATGGCACCCATGTATAACATCCTTTTTTAATATCTTCTTCTGTCAAATCCGTACAGCTGTCACAAACAATATGAAAACTCATATTCGTATCTCCTTTTTACAACTTTCTTATCTGGTATTCATTACTACTTATTCTAACATATATCTTTCGAAAAAGAAACATACAAACTAAGTTTCTTTGTGGAATGTACCCATAAGTTTGTGAAAAATTCTACAGATACTTTGTTAAAAAATGGCATAAGTTATGAAATATACTCACATTTTTGATATAAAAAAATTTTTCTTATCTTATAAAAATTCCAGAAATCTCTCTTTTACTTCCTGATCCCATGCTTCTTCTAATGTCTTATCTAATACAAATGTCTTTCTTGAAACTCCGGCGGTGCATTTTAAGCCTTGTCTGTCATATAAGACATTGATGAAAAGTCCTGCGACTTCATCTTCTCTGATTGCGAGATTATATTTGGCAAGAATCTCGCTGACAAGGTCTGGTTTTAACATCATTACGAACTGAAATGACAGTGGTGTTTTCTTGCCTTTGACAAGTGAAAAGATCTTCTCTTTTTCTTCTTTCCACATGACGTATGGATACATTTGCATCTCTTCCCATTCTTCAGTGTCATAAAATTCTTTTAATATCTTTCCATCAAATTCGTATGCAATATTCATGGAAAGTTTTCCTTCACTCATCAAAAAATCATCAAACAGATTTCCTCCTAAAAAACCTGCCATAAATTTCTTGATATTTTCTATTTCGATCATAACCATAGGCTTCTTCTCCTGACTAAAAAAATGGAACCCTGCCTTTGATCAGGGTTCCATTTTATTGTATCTTTGTTTGAATATTTTTTCAACTGATTTTACTGTCCATAGCTGTAATACTGGCTGTCGGAACTTTCATTATTATAGTTGTTATTGTAATTGTTGTTATAGCTGTTGCTGCTTCCGCTGTTACTGCTGTTTCCACTGTTACTGCTTCCGCTATTACTGTTACTGCTATTGCTGCTTGTGCTTGGTGCATCGGATTTCTTTCCTAATGTCACTGTCAGTGTCTTCTTCTCGTAAGTTCCCATCTGATTCTGGCATTTTACGACGATCTTGACTTTCTTGCCAGCTTTTAAGTTTGAAATCTTTTCTTTTAATCCATCCATTGTAGAAACACTGCTTCCATCAATTGATACGATCACGTCACCTGCGCTGATTCCTGCTTTCTGAGCTGGAGAGTTCTTAATTACCTGCTGTACATAAACACCAGATGGCATATCAAACTGGCTTGCCATAGAGCTGTCAATTGTCTGTCCTGATACTCCTAAGTATGCCTGCTCACTCTCACTTGTTGCTTCATTCTTGATCAGTTTATTAATGATTGGTTTTGCTGTATTGATCGGAATTGCGTACCCCATTCCTTCTACGTCTTCAGAAGAATATTTGACTGTATTGATACCGATCAGCTCACCTTTACTGTTTAATAATGCACCACCACTGTTACCTGGGTTGATCGCTGCATCTGTCTGGATCAGTGTCATTGTCTTGTCTGTTAACTGAACCTGACGATTTAAGGCACTGATATATCCACCAGTTACTGACTGTCCATAACCTAAAGCATTACCGATCGCAATTGCTCTCTCACCGGTCTTTAACTTGGAAGAGTCACCAAGTGTGATCACTGCGATCTTCTTTAATGTAGAAGCTTTCATATCTTTTGTGTTAACTTCCACAACTGCCAGGTCGGCATCACTGTCTGTACCACGGATCGTTGCACTTGCACTCTTGCCGTCAACAAATCCTACAGATAAGGATTTCGCATCTGCGACAACATGGTTATTGGTAACGATTAAGATCTTGCCATCTTTCTTTCCAATGATAATTCCAGAACCAACACCTTCTGATTCGCTGCTCTGTGTCTGTCCGAACCAGCTCTGGCTTGTTGTCTCAAACTTTCCTGTGATGGAAACGATTGATGGCATAACATTTGATGATACTCCTGAAAGGTCTTCACTGCTTGTGCTGGAACTGCTGCTTGTTGTCTTCGTCGTTGCAAGCTGTGTTGCTCCATTTCCAATGCCTGCTTTTGAAAATCCATAAGTAACACCCTGCATCACAAGACCTGCGATCAAACCAAATGCTACTGCTGATGCCACAAGCTTTGCTGCGTATTTTCCTCTACCTGATTTCTTTGGTTTCTTATTTGAAGTGTTGGCTTCCTCAGCTCTCCACTGATCAGAAGTCTTCCACTGTCCGTCTTGATTTGTATGATATCCATCCATATTGATGTTCTCCTTTCAATCTTGATCTTTTGTCTTTGATCGATATCTGATCTTTGTAAGTTTTTTGCTTTATGAGATAAATATATCCTATAAATGTGTAAAAAATGTGATTAATATGTTACAAAAAAATGGATTTTTCAAAAAATGAAGTATTTTTTATTTTCCCTAAAAATAAGAAAAAGTTAAGGCAATTTCTCGTTGTATGATCGTTGTTTTTCCCTTATAATAGAAACAGTAAAAAAGGAGAATTATTTCTATGATCAAGCAAAATCAAACCTATTTAAACAGGCTGCACGTCGTGATGGATGCTGTCTGCATTTATCTTGCAGGATATGTGGCCTATTATATAAGATTCAAGTTGAATATCCATGGCTTTTGGTTGAATAAAGAGATTTTTGAGTATAATCGTTATTACAAGGAATTCTATCAGTATCAGCAGCCTTTGATCGCTTCACTGATCTTTTTACTATTATTATATTCCTTTTTCGGTCTTTATACACCAAAGCGTTATCAGCGTGGTTCAAAAGAACTTGTGAATCTTGTCAAAGCAAACCTGATCGGACTTGGAGTTTCTGCCTTTGTGATCACTGTATTCCAGATTCAGAACTTTCCACGTTCCCTGTACCTGCTTTTTTATTTCTTTAACTTTATCTTTGGTGTCTTTTCAAGGTATCTGATTCGTAAGTTCTTGAAAGTGAACCGTAAGAAAGGAAGAAATATCAAACATACTGTATTTATCGGATTCAGTACATCTGCGGCTGCATATATTGACCGTATTAAGGCGAATCCACAGTGGGGACTTAAAGTTCATGGGATCTTTGATGACCTTGTAAGCAGTAACTTTGAATACCGCGGTATCAAGAAGATCGGTACTTTAAAAGATCTGGCAGCTTACCTTGAGAAATCCTCTCTCGATGAGGTTGCGATCACACTGAACCTGAACGAATACCACAAACTGGAACAGATCGTGGCAATCTGCGAGAAGTCTGGTGTTCATACAAAGTTTGTACCTGATTATTATAACTTTATTTCGACAAACCCATACACGGAAGATCTTGACGGACTTCCAGTTATCAATATCCGTAATGTTCCGCTTACCAACACAGTAAACCGTGTTATCAAGCGTCTGATCGATATTGTCGGTTCCATTGTGGCACTGATCCTGTTTTCACCGATCATGCTGATCGTGGCAATCCTTGTGAAGAAGAGTTCTCCAGGACCAATCTTCTTTGCACAGGAACGTATCGGACTTGGTAATAAACCATTTAAGATGTACAAGTTCCGCTCCATGGGAGTTCAGGATCCTAAGAAAGAAGCCAAAGAATGGACAACCAAGAATGATGCCCGCGTTACACCTGTCGGGCGTGTGATCCGTAAGACAAGCCTCGATGAACTTCCACAATTCTGGAATGTATTAAAAGGCGATATGAGTCTGATCGGTCCACGACCAGAACGCCCTTTGTTTGTTGAGAAATTCAAAGAAGAGATCCCTCGTTATATGATCAAACATCAGGTTCGTCCAGGTATCACAGGATGGGCACAGGTCAATGGATTCCGCGGTGATACTTCCATCCGAAGCAGAATCGAACATGACCTTTATTATATTGAGAACTGGTCTTTGGGACTTGATATCAAGATTTTATTCCTTACATTCTTTAAGGGATTTGTCAATAAAAATGCATACTAATAACAAAACGGATGGAGTTTCTCATCCGTTTTTTGTTTGAAGGGAGACTACTTTATGGCACATAAAAAACATATTAAAAAAAGGCGGCGATCACCGATTCGTTTCTTATTTTTATTCATTATTCTGATCGCAGCACTGATTGGAATTGTTGTTTTTACACTTCATTCAAAACTTGGCAAGGTTCAGACAAAAGAGTTAAATCAAAGCCAGCTTGTCACAGTTAATAATGATAGTAACATGAGTGATTATACGAATTATGCTTTCTTCGGAATTGATTCACAGACAGGAAGTATGTCTGACCGAGGCAACCGTTCAGATTCGATCATCGTTGTGAGCATCAACAATTCCACAAAAGAAGTGAAACTGCTGTCCATTTACCGCGATACATATTTAAGCATCAACGGAAAATACAGCAAAGTAAATGCCGCTTATTCATGGGGCGGTCCGGAACTTGCGATCAGTACGATCAATCGTAATCTCGATCTGAATATCGAGAAATACGCTACTGTGAACTTTAAGATCCTTGCAAATATCGTTGATGCCGTTGGTGGAATTGAAGTTAAGGTTGATAAAAGCATTCTTAAAAACCTGAATTCTTATATCAAAGATATGAACCGTATCAATGGTGGTAATTCTTCTACGATCAAAAGTGCTGGAACTTACACGCTTGATGGTAATCAGGCCGTTGCTTATTCCAGAATCCGTTATACTGCAGGCGGTGATCTTGCAAGAGCTGGAAGGCAGAGAGAAGTTCTTGAAAAGATTTTCGAGAAAGGTAAGAAAAGCCCATTGAAAATGATGGCTGTTATGGATGAAGTTCTTCCACAGGTTAAGACAAATATGAGTCAGGATGAATTATTTAAGATGGTGCTATCTGTATTTAAATACGAGATCAAAGACCAGCAGGGATTCCCTTGGAATCAGAAAGAATTGCGTTATTATGGAAGCTATTATGGTTTCCCAACAACTTTGAAAGAAAATGCGATCCGTGCTCATAAGTATCTGTTTGGTACGAAAGATTATCAGATTAGTGATGAATTGAGTCGGATTAATCAGAAGATTATTTATCGGGTTGGGTACTAATTGTTATATGTAAAAATTCAAGCAACATATCTATTGTATCAAAAGGAGATTTTTAAATGAATGAATTAGATTTTAAAAACAAAAAATACAACGAAAGAAATTTTAAAGTCGATGCAATATGCAAAGCATATGCTAATCGTGGACTCCTCCAAGCTGATATTGCAAAAAAATTTGGAATGAAAATATCCGAAGTTGGAAAAATACTTCGTGATTTTGGATATAGTCACACAAGAAAAAAGACAATAGAAAATATGAGACCAGGTGAAACCCAAAAACCCATTCTCTTTCTTGATGACTATGATTTTTTAGATAACTATGATATAACAATATTTATGATATAATAATATTTGAAAATCCAGATACTCTATAAAATAAAGGGCTATCGCATTAAGCGACAGCCCTTTGTTTTAAATAATATTCTAAAATTAATCCTTTTTATTATAAATCTTTTAAGAATTCAAGAAGTTTCTCCCCAACCATCTGCTGTCCTTCTTTACAATAAAACAAATCTCTGACTCTCTGTCTCTCTTCAACAAAATGGTCTTCATCCTTCGCGATACTATCTAATTCTGTCATCAACTCATCAAATGTTGCCGCCTTATATCCCGGTGTCACCTCATCATAATCATAATACATCTCACGATCATTCTGAAGGTAATCCTCATAATCAAAGTTATAAAAGATCAATGGTCGATCTAACAACAGATAGTCAATATAAGTGCTTGAATAATCACTGATCAGAATATCCGTATCCATCAAAATCTCCTGAATATCCATGGATTTCTTCGTAATATCCGTAATATTAGAATACATTGAAAAATCAACTTCTTCATTCTTATGATAGAAATGACGGCGTATCACAAATACCATATTATGATTCACACACCACTGATTCAGCTTGTCAAAATCAAACTGTTCCTTCAAAGGAAAAACTGTTTTCCCTTCCTGTCTGTGTGTTGGTGCATAAAGAATAACTTTCTTACCCTTAGCCGCCTTCTTTAACTGATGGGATGGTGTAAACATTCCATCCTTATCATAAAACACATCATTCCTTGGCTGCCCAAATGTCAGTATGTGGTCTGGTTTTCTTCGAAATGCACTTTCATAAATCTTTGCATAAAAATCACTGGTCGCAACGACATATTCTCTTCCTAATGGAATCTCCTGAATCGCTCGTCTTAACTTCTGTCCTTTGCTGTCCCAATTCTTTACCTTATCGTCATCGTATCCAACTTTCTTTAATGGAACACCATGCCATAGATTTAAGAATATTGCTCGTCCCATAAATGTATGGTTTACATCACTGATCCCATTGCATACAACAACGTATTTGGCTCGAAGCTGCATCCATATTCCTTTGACACTATTAAACATATAGGCTTCATAGCCAAGGTTTCTAACCTTTGCACACACCTTCTCGTCTTTTGTGATCCATACTGGACGAATGTCCTTATGTTCCTGTGCTTCCAGAAATAAATATCGTGGATTATCTGCAAACTGTTCTCCCAGCCATGCGCCAAATATATAGATCTTTCTGCTTCTTGGAAACAAACAGGATAGATACATGACCAGATATTTTCCAATAAGTCCCGCTGCTTTTTTCATAAATACCCTTTATCCCCACAGCCACTGCATCAGCTTGCGGACATTTCCTTCCTTTAATACATGGTTGTTCTTATAGAAGCTTAAACGACGCAGCTTTCCTTTGTAATATAACTCACCATAACATGCTAAAAGTTCATATACGTCCAGGCTGTCTATCTCTTCACCATAAGTATCCACAAAGCCTTGTACCTGCTCCATAGATTCGATCATCATCCTTCGGTAACTGTTCTTACCTTCTTTGAGACGATGATATAAATATACCGGATTCTTCGCATTCTTGGCTCCAACAGAGTTGTTGCCGTGCTGACGGTAATACATCGTGGATTCATTGACAAATCCAATCTTGCCAAAGACTTTTGCGATCAGTGCTGCCCAGTAATCATGCATGATGATCTTGGAAATCGGCAGTTCCCGCAGAAAATACTGTTGCAGACAGCGATTGATCATCACCGTACATCCTGTCACTGAATTCTGAACCATCAGCTGGTTTAACACAATTCTCTTTGGAATATCCGCATACTGGAAAAATGATTCTGCGATCATCTCCAGATTGCTGTCTGCCACAGATAAATCTGAATGCACCAGAATCGGTATCTTGTCTCCATATCGAGCTTCCAAAGACTCCATCTTCTGTAATGTCAGATAAATCTTATCCGGCTTCCATACGTCATCCTGATCACAGAACATAAAGTATGGTCCATAAGAATTACGCAGCAGAGAAATAAAATTGTCTTTGGCACTTCCCTGCGGCGGATCATTCTTTATGATCGTTACCTGATCTGGATGTTTCTTGCTGAATTCTTCTATAATGCTGATCGTATGATCGGTAGAACCATCATCCCCAACGACCAGCTGCCAGTTTTCATAGGTCTGAGCTGCAATTGATTCTAACTGCGCTTTTAAATAATCCTCTCCATTCAATGTCGCTAACAGAATCGTTACCATAATTGTTTTCAAACCTCCTGACAAATTTTATCTATCTACTTTTTTTCTTTATCAGATCAACGATATGCTCAGATGCGTGTCCATCATCCACATGATTGTATTTTGCACTGTATGCCTGATATTTTTCTTTCCATTCTGATGGATCATAAGTTTTAATATCCTCAATCAGCTGATCTGTATTCTTTGAAATTGGTCCTGGAGCTTCTTCCACAAAATCAAAATAAAATCCTCTAAGATTTTCTTTATAATTTTCCAGATCATATGCAAAGAATAGCATTGGTCTCTTTAATAAACTGTAGTCAAACATTACAGATGAATAGTCTGTGATCATCATGTCTGATACAAGATAGAGCCATGCAATGTCTTTTGTTTCATCAAATGTATAAACGAATCCTTTATATGGGCTCCAGTCAATCTTATCTGATACAAGATAATGATATTTTACGATGAAAATATATTCATCAGATAATTCTTTCTGTGCCTTATCAAAATCAAGTTTGGATACAAATTTGTATTTTCCTTTGACACTATATTCGTTATCTCTCCATGTTGGAGCGTATAAGATGATCTTCTTATCTAATGGTAATCCAAGTTTCTTCTTGTATTCGTCGATCTTTTCTTTGTTGTTATCTCTGATCAGAATATCATTTCTTGGATATCCAATCTGAAGAATTGGTCTGTCTTTAAATGCAAAACAGGATTTGAAGATCTCTGTTGAAAAACTATTCTGTGATACAAGGTAATCCCAGTCATTACATGTTGCAAGGAACTTTCTGTGATATCCTTCGATATTTGTGCTTCCACCCATATCCATACGATCCATATCAAGAGCTAATTTCTTAAGTGGTGTTCCATGCCATGTCTGAATATATGTTACATTCTTTTTCTTTCTGCAGTACTTTGGCTGACGGCTGTCAAATACCCAGAATCCTGCTCTCATCAGATACCAGAAATATGGGAAATAGTTATTTCTGATCTTCTTGCAATTTCCTGGCACCTCAATACTTGTGTCAAATAAGAACCAGATACATTTATATTTCTTGTCTAATCCCTGACGGATCATCTCCTCATAAATATAACGAGGGTTTCCTGTATAGTTTCTTCCGTTACTGCTCTGGAAAATGATGATCTTCTTGCTTGTTGGGATTATATGTGTTAATTTCTTATAAATTTTAATTGTACGTTTTTTTATTAACTGTTTGATATTCATAAAGCACTATTCATCCTCTTTTGTAATTGTTGTTCCAAGTCCAAGATCTTTCTTGATCTTTGTTGTAGAGATTCCTTCTGTTCTTGGAAGATAAACAACTTCGCAGTAATCTTTTAAGAAATCAAATTTACCTTTCCAATCATCTCCCATAACAAATGTATCAACATGATATTCCTGTACATCGGAAACCTTCTGATCCCAGCTGTTTTCAGGAATCACTAAATCAACGTAACGAACTGCTTCTACCAGTTTTTTTCTTTCCTCATAGGTAAAATAACATTTCTTCTGTTTTTCATTCCAGTTAAACTCATCTGTTGAGACAACAACGATCAGGTAATCACCAAGCTCTTTTGCTCTTCTTAACAGATTGATATGTCCTGCATGTAACAGGTCAAATGTTCCATATGTGATAACTTTCTTCATTTTAAAAACTCCTTGTACTCTGTTTTATTTTGTTTTTTCTTCATATACTTTACTTACTTCTTCGATTGAACCACGAGAGATGATCTGACCTTTTTCCAGTAAGATTGCTTTATTGCAAAGTCTCTTTACCTGATCTAAGGAATGGGATACAAATAATACCGTAACTCCTTTATCAAACATACTCATGATCTTCGCTTCACTCTTCTTTCTGAATTTCGCATCTCCAACAGATAGTACTTCATCCAAAATCAAAATGTCTGGTTCTACTAATGTTGCTACAGAGAATCCAAGTCTTGACTTCATACCAGAAGAATAATTCTTAACTGGCACGTCAATAAACTTTCCAAGTTCAGAGAACTCAATGATCTCATCTAATTTCTCGTCCAGAAACTTCTTTGAGAATCCAAGAACCGCTCCATACAGATAAATGTTCTCACGTCCTGTATACTGCTGATCAAATCCAGCTCCAAGTTCCAGAAGTGGTGCAATCTTTCCTTTTGATGTTACTGTTCCTTCTGTCGCTTTCAATACTCCTGCGATAACTTTTAACAGAGTACTCTTTCCTGCACCATTCAATCCAAGAATACCCAGACGATCTCCTTTATTCAGTGTAAAGTTAATATCTTTTAATGCCCAGAATTCATTGTATGAAATCTGATGTTTTAATAATTTAATTACATAATCCTTTAAGTCATCTACTTTTTCCTGACTTAAGTTGAACTTCATTCCAACATGTTCAACCTTTAATACTTCTTTCTTTGCCATGATACCCTCCTAAATATGCAGAATGAATTCATCTTGCTTCTTATAGAAGAAAACCAATCCTACAATCACGCTTACAATTGCAAATAATACTGATGCTGCTAAAAATTTCAGATTCATTGGCATACCAAAAACTGCCTGTCTGAAGTTATGGATCAGAAGATATAATGGGTTTAACTTTAAGATCCATCCAAATCCTGAATTTAATATTCTTTCTGGATAATAGAAAATAGCAGATGCATACATAATGATCATCAGTCCTACAGACCATAAATATTCAAGGTCACGGAAAAATACCGCCATAGTAGATAAGATCATCCCTACACCAAATGCTGTCACCAAGATTAAAAACAATGGCACAATTGCCTGCAGCATATAAATTGTTGGATATACATGTAAAACTGCACCAACAGCAACCAACACGATCAATGAGATTGCAAAAATAATATAATTAAATAACACGCTTGATAATGGGTAAATATATTTTGGTACATAAACCTTCTTTATCATACCAGCGTTCGTCCTGATCGCTTTCATCGCACCATTCGTTGCAGATGAAAAGAAACTATACATCAGTCGTCCACAAAGAATATACACTGGGAAGTGTGGATCTTTGTTGCCAAACAATGTACCGAATACTACACTCAATACGATCATTGTCATTAATGGTTCCAATAGTGTCCATAAAATTCCAAGATAAGATCTTCTGTATTTTAACTTGACACCTTTCTTTACTAATTCCCATAAAAGGAATCTGTACTTTTTAAAATTTTCAATATACGCTTTCACTGTACTTCTCCATTTTTATTATTTCTATATATCATTTGTTATTATACTATTTTACTGGCTAAGATTCAATTTAATTTTATAACCGCAACGGAGTTATGCATAACTCTGTCATTGCATAACTCCGCTGTGTCTCTTTTTAGTTGCTATATTATTATTTTTCAGTACGATATCCATCTGGATTCATAGACTGCCATTTCCAAGAATCAGCACACATTTCTTTGATTCCTTTTTCTGCAATCCATCCAAGTTCTTCTTTTGCTTTTGTTGCATCGCAGTAACATGTTGCAATGTCACCAGCTCTTCTTGGTTTGATCTCATATGGAAGTTTCTTACCACATGCTTCTTCATATGCATGTAATACATCTAATACACTATATCCAATTCCTGTTCCAAGATTGTAGATACTTACCTGTGGTTCCTGTTCAAATTTCTTTAATGCTTTGACATGTCCTTTTGCAAGATCCACTACATGAATATAATCACGGACTCCTGTTCCGTCTGGTGTATCGTAATCGTCACCGAATACTCCTAATTTCTCAAGTTTTCCAACTGCTACCTGTGCGATATATGGTACAAGGTTGTTTGGAATTCCTTTTGGATCTTCTCCGATCAGTCCGCTTTCATGTGCTCCAATTGGATTGAAGTAACGAAGTAACACAACGTTCCATTCTGGGTCTGCGACATGGAAGTCTGTTAAAATCTGCTCTAACATTCCTTTTGTCTGTCCATAAGGGTTTGTGATCTGTCCTTTTGGGCATTCTTCTGTGATTGGAATAAATGCTGGATCTCCATATACTGTTGCAGATGAACTAAAGATGATATTCTTTACCCCATGATTTCTCATAACATCACATAAGATTAATGTTCCTGTAATATTGTTATGATAATATTCTAATGGTTTCTGTACTGATTCACCAACCGCTTTTAAACCTGCAAAGTTGATGACTGAATCAATATCTTCTGCATCAAAAATCTTATTTAAAGCTTCTCTGTCAAGAATATCAGCTTCATAGAATTTTACAGTCTTTCCTGTGATCTGTTCTACTCTCTTTAATGCTTCTTCACTTGAATTATATAAATTATCTACTACTACAACTTCGTATCCTTCTTTTAACAATTCTACACATGTATGGCTGCCGATATATCCAGCACCACCTGCTACTAAAATAGCCATGATCTTTCCTCCATCATTAATTACATTAATATTTACACTACTTTTTATAATAACACACTTAACATATATTCAAAAGTTTTTATTTATGAGCATTGTCTGCTTTATTCCAATTTTAACATACTACATGCTTTAATTTTTACATATTTCGTTATTTCTCCATATCGAATTAGTTTCTTAACAAACTCAATACAAATTGATGTTGCAACTGAAACTGCAATAAGAACAATATAATCAATCTATATATTATAAAAAGAATATATAAAATCGTGAAAATAAACTGCTCGAAACATTGTATGGGTCAAAAACATATTCATTGAATGTTTCCCTAAAAACTGTAACACTACAACCAAAGGTTTACACCACATAAAAAAATGTATGCATATATAACGATATAAGCTGGTGCGATCCCTTCCCATAGATAAATAACGATTCAGCGTATATATAGGTGAATTTAACCAACAATCTAGTCCCACATAATTATGATGAAAAACATCACCAATATTGCTATTCCTTTCATACATAATGTATCTTTTTTCGTAAAATTCATCCTATAGTTCTCCCTTTTTATTTTGTATCTTGATTTAGCTGTACCATTTGCAACTTATATTCAAATGACTGACGGTCTTTCTGTACAATTGTTGACAATATTAATCCTGCAAAAAATGACTGCAATGATGCCATTGCAACAAATCCACTTACAATTAATGTTGGAAATTTTGCAACCAATCCTGTTTTTAAATAAGAAGTAAAGACTGGTGCAAACATAGCAACTGCAATAATTGCAAGAATAAGAGCTAATAATCCAAAAAACTGCATTGGTTTATAGTTTTTATATAATCCCATGATCGTTTTTAATACCCTTGCTCCATCTGAATAAGTATTTAATTTTGATTTACTTCCATCTGGACGGTCTCTGTAATCAATGATCACATTCTCAACAAGCATGTTTTTATCTACCGCATGAATACTCATCTCTGTCTCAATCTCAAATCCTTTTGATAATACAGGGAATGTTTTTACAAACTGATAGCTAAACGCTCTGTACCCAGTCATTATATCTCTTATATTACTTTTAAACAAACGATTGATCGTTCCTCGTACCAGACTATTACCAAAATTGTGGAAAGGACGCTTATTTTCTTCAAAATATGTTGATGAAAGTCTGTCTCCAACCACCAATCTACTTTACGTTCCAAGACTTTTTCTGCCATCTCACGTCCAAATTCTGCAGGATATGTGTCATCTCCATCAATCATTATATAACATTGTGCATCGATTTCTCGAAACATTCTTCTGATAACATTTCCTTTTCCCTGTTGATACTCATCTCTTACTATGACACCAGCATCTTTGGCAATCTGTGCTGTATGATCTGTTGAGTTGTTATTATAAACATAGATCGTTGCCTCTGGTAATTCCTTTTTCCAGTCATCAATTACCTTTTTAATTGTCTTTTCCTCATTGTAACATGGAATTAATACTGCTATTTTGTCCATTTTCCTACCTCTCCTTTATGTCTTTTTCATCTTGTATAAACCCTAATATTAACGGAATGCTCATAATAAAGAAATAAGCATACCGCATATAAACAATTGGTCCTATTAAGTTGATCCCCATATTTAGTATAATCAAACTAAATGCCGCTATTGTTTTATACTTTTTTTTAATTAATGCATATACCATTATAATTATAAAAATATTCATATAAAATCCTATATTAAAAATCCAACCAATATATGGACTTTCTTTTATAGAATACATTGTATTCCATATTTTTGAACGAATCACTTTCGTTCTAGGACTATTTTCCATCCCCAAAAAATATTCTTTTTCAACGGTTATGCCATTATAATACAATACACCTTTTCCATATCTTTCATAATAAAAATATTCGTAGTTGTTGTTAATTGCAGCCTGTATATATACCCCCGGATATCTAAACAAATATTTCTTCCAGACTTTCAAAAAATCTTGTTTTTGTTTTGCTGTCTGTTGTTTATTATATGTTGCTTTTACTGGATCTGCAAATCTTGGATTATATACCTGTATTAAAAAATGATAATCCCTTCCTGGACACATTGTATTTTCTATAATCTTCTTATCTTTTGTTGATATTTTCTTTTCATGTTCTTTCAAAACTCTGGCAACCTGCTGTAATGGCACACTCAACATCTCTTTTTCACTTCCCGGTGCAATCTGTGCTGCTCGAAATACTACTTTCGGCATAAATACACCTAGAAATATTATTGGTATTAAAAAACTGACAAAAATTCGTTTTCTCGCACCTTTTCCAATAAGTAAAAAGATTGGTAATGCTACAATCAGTAGATACAATCCATTATTTCGAAATAATCCCATAAGGATAAATACAATAATAAGTCCAATTAAATTTTTCTTATTTTCATAAAAATCTACCGGACTTTTTAGCATATGAAACAACATGATGGTTGCTATCAATACACATATAGTGAAAAATGTATCCTTACATAAGGATAATGTTGTTAATGGTGCCAAAGGCCATAATGCGTAAAAGACAAAAATAATTCTTACAATCTTTTTATTTACATTAACTTTTTTCAGATAAAGTATTATATAAGCAAACACTCCTGTCATAAGTATTATCTGAATCATCGTCAAACAAAAAAGTCCAATTGTCTTATGTCCAATGCTTTTACCAAACTCCACAAACAATCCTAATATCAATGTATGAAATACTGGATGATGATTGTTCCACAATGATCGTTCTGGATTCACTAAATTCACATATTTGGCTGTCCAGCACATTGTACTATTGTGGAAAAACTGTCCTAATTGATCGCCCACATCTGGATTTGCACTACCTGGATAAAATATGATTATATATGGCAGCCAACATAATAATAAAATCAATGCTAGTATAACTACTTTTTTGCGAGTAATTTCAAAACTTGTTTTATCTTTATCTTCTAGTTTATCTAAAACTCTATATACCAAAGATATAACCACAAAAAATAAAGCACTTCCAATCAACCACACAATTAACATCTTCTTCTGAAATACCAAATTCCAGTTATTCTGTACAGAAAAACTATATCCTATAATTTGTATTCCCGCTAATAATAATGATAAGAAAATTTTTACTCTTATTTCCAAATAATTATTCAATTTTTTCATGATTCCTCTATCCCTTTATTGTTTCTTTTTCTGCCTTTCTCTCTTAATGTTTTATTTAATTGCTCTTCCCTCTATGTAATACCTTTTCTCACTTGCATGTCCCATGGAAAATGTCTTTCTTGGCAGTGTTCCATCTGTCATTACACTTGGGAACAACTGATCTTTTTCCATTGCTGGTAATTCAATTCCCACCGCATTCTCCTGTTTTGCAAGTTTTTTCAGTACATCTTCCCCATGAATATAATCAACGACTCCTGAATTTTCTATTAAATATTTATCAAGAAATGTCTGAACTTTATCTACTGCCAATTGATGTTCATGAAGATTCAGATGTAATACTTCTTCTTTGTTTCCATAATAACATCTGATTTCCTGTCCATTTTGACCACAACACTGTTCTTTCAGTGCTTCTACTAATTCTTGTGGATCAGTTCCTGTGATAACCCTGTGGATTGGTTCAAACTGCTGGGAATCATCGTGAAGATTTTCCAGTTCTACTAATGCATATCTTGCCAGATGATTCTCTACATGTTTCCACTGATGATTTTGTTTTAACTTCTCGTAACATGCTTTAGCAGTTGCTAGAGAATGATTTCCATCTCCTACTGCATAGTACATTGGATGTTCACTCAAATCTTTATATTTTTCTGCCATCATCTGCTCATATTGCTGTAATCGCTTAATAAATTGTTCTTTAAGTTCTCCATCTACCAGCCATCCTGCAATATGTCCGCCTTTTTGCATCAGATCAAACTCATACAATTGTAGCATATTTTTTTTATTTTGTGTAATTAATTCCAATAATTCATTCTTCCAATCATCACAAAGCAAAATCACATGTGGCAATTCAATCGGTGCCTGATATCGAATCTTCATTCTTGGCGGAATTCTCTCCATGACTGTTTTCTCTGTAGAGCGAATCTTTGCCTCATCTTCTGGTGTGTAGCTGTATTCTTCCAGATCGATTACACCTACTACTCCTCTTCGTATCTTGCCATTTTGCAGGGTTCTTTCCACATATATAAATGATTTTTCGTATGTTTTCAACAGATGGTTGTCCACATAATTCTTCATTGTGGACTGAATTTTACGGATTTTCTCATCTTCATCTTTACTTCCAAGTTTCGCTTCTGGAAGCATCAGATGTAATGTGGATGGTGCTTCTTTTACATAGTCTTCTACTTCTTTCCAGTATTCCGGCTGTGATGAAAACTGATCGCAGGCGATCACTGCCCATTTCTTCATAGAATCTACTTGTGGCATTAGTATGTCTGCTGGTATAAATGTACTCAATTTTTCATTCCTCTTTTCTTAATCTTCTAATTCCTTCTCACACATCTCAAGTGCCGCAGCAATTACCGCATCCATATCATAATATTTATATTCGCCTAATCTTCCACCAAAGATTACATTCTCTTCCCGGTCTGCAAGTTTCTTGTATTCTTCATACAACTTTCCGTTCTTCTCATCATTCACTGGATAATATGGTTCATCTCCCGGTTTCCATTCTGAACTGTATTCACGGCTGATGACGGTCTTAGGGATATCATTTCCTTCATCATCTTTTCCAAACTCAAACCATTTATGTTCGATGATTCTTGTCCATGGAGTTTGGGCATCTGTGTAGTTAACTGCTGCATTTCCCTGGAAGTTTGGCTTGTCTAAGACTTCTGTCTCAAATCTTACAGATCTATATTCCAGTTCTCCTAATTTGTAATCAAAGTATGCATCCACTGCTCCTGTGTATACAACTTTATCTGCTAATTGATCTAGCTCTTCTTTATGTTCAAAGTAATCTGTATCCAGTCTTACTTCCACATCACCAAGCATATTGGCTACCATCTTTGTATATCCGCCAACTGGGATTCCCTGATACAGTGCATTAAAATAGTTATTATCAAATGTCAGTCTTACTGGAAGTCTCTTGATGATAAAGGATGGAAGTTCTGTGCACGGTCTTCCCCACTGTTTCTGTGTGTATCCTTTGATCAGCTTTTCATAGATATCTGTTCCAACGAGACTGATCGCCTGTTCTTCTAAGTTCTTTGGCTCTGTGATTCCTGCTTCTTTTTTCTGTTCTTCAATCTTTGCCTGTGCTTCTTCTGGTGTTATAACTCCCCACATCTTGTTGAATGTATACATATTAAAAGGAAGAGAATATAACTCTCCTTTGTAATTGGCTACTGGTGAGTTTGTGAATCGGTTGAACTCTGCAAACTGTGTGATATAGTTCCATACTTTCTTATTGTTTGTGTGGAAGATATGTGCTCCATATTTGTGTACATGAATCTTCTCTATGTCTTCTGTGTATACATTTCCTGCAATGTTTGGACGTTTATCGATCACTAAAACTTTCTTACCCTTTTTCACTGCCTGCTGTGCAAATACAGCTCCGTATAATCCAGCTCCTACAATCAGATAATCATATTGTTTCATTTGTTTTCGTTTCCTTCCTGTCTTACTATAATATTTTCTCACTATGATACTTTCTTCTTACTATGATAACTGCTTTTCATTTTATTACATATTTCCTGCGCAGTAAAGCAAGGATTGCCAAGGCTGCCCATCCTGCAAGACTTACTACTGCTCCCATTTTTAACCCTGGTGTCATATAGTTTAACTCTACCTTATGTTCTCCTGCTGTCATGAAAATCCCCATATACATTCCATTTGCTTTATAGATTTTCGCATTCTGTCCATCAACTTTTGCACTCCAGCCATCGGAATATGGAATTGTGACACAAAGCATTCTGTCTTTATCGGTCTGGAAGTTTCCTTTAAAAGTATTCTCTCTATATTCAATATTTTTAAGTGTATGTTTCTTTAAGTTCTCCAGTTTATGAAAAGTATTCTGCTTCTTAACTGTGATCAGTGTAATATCATCATACTCATAATTACCCGGTACCTGAAAATCTAACCTTACAGTTTCTTTTGATTTGCTTGTATGATGATTTAATTTTACCATATAGTCTTTTCTTCCAAAGTAATATGGATTTGTCGGATTCTGAATATGGATCTTTTGCTGCACATCGTTGTCACTGACAAGAATACTGCTTGTTCCTTTCTTTCCTTCTAATAAGAATTTATCATTAATTTTAATCTTTCCTTTGTATTCAAGATTTTTAAAATACAGGTATGTTTCCTTGTCCTTTTCGACTGGCACGGTAATCTTACAATATTTTTTTCCTTTTGGAGATGAGATATCATTCTCTGAAATTGTTGTAGATAAAATATTCCCATCTTTTGCATTTTCTATATGATTTAATATACTCTGCTGTGGTTTTTCATTAAGAACTACTCCATTTAACATTGCCTGTTCTCTTTCAACTCCATTGAGCTGATCATATTGTTCTTCTGTCATGTAAGAATCGTATCCATATCCAAATGGAAGTGCATAAGGATTCTTATATAATGTAAGATTTCCATTTTGTTTTACTTTTTTCATTCCATATGGTACATCCGATGCAGTTGTCTGTTCTTTTCCTATCTTCTTTTCCTTCGGAATTGTCATATATTTTACACCAGATAATGATAATAAGCCGATCCTCTGATCCAGCCCTTTATATTTATCTGCATACTGCATTCCAAGTGTCTCATAACTTTTTACCGTATCTGTCACACATTTGGGTGTGATACTGTAATAACCGCTGATCGTATTAAGATCATTGATCAATCCATAGTTCTTATAGCGGTATCCCTCTGCATGAACCCTGTACAAAGATGAATCTTTGACATTTTTAAGCATTGTAATATTCTCTGTTCTTAATTCCTTCAATGCTGTTCCCTGCTTTAGAAATTCGTTTGCATACGCATATTGGTTTGTATTAAAACGATAATATCCATGAATTCCTACTGAGATCAGAAGCAACACAGCTGTCACAATCCTTGCACTTCTTGTCCTGCTGTCGTATCCCATCTTCTGAAAGATAAGAAATACTGCATAAAATACAACCATCATGATACATGCTGCCATAATTCCAGGATTCTTAAGCATTTTTCCACCTGATACGCTGATCACTGCACATAAGATGATATACAAAACAATGCCTGCTCCAATTCCGATCTTCTGTCTCTTCGTCATCAGAAAGAGTCTTGGATACATCTCTGCAGTCAGAAGTGCCACGATAAAACTTAAGACAAACGCCCATCGGTTATTCGCATAAGATAAACCGTTAAATACATATCCAAAGATTGGGAAGATCAATGCAACCACGCTTCCAAGAAATGCAAGGCGGTATTTCTTATGTTTCATTCTTCTTGAAAATATGGTAAACAATACAACAATTCCTACAATTGGCAGATATCCTGTGTTCGTATTACTTCCAACATTTCCATAACCGACAAAGTTCTCAAGAAACATCAGATAATATTTTCCTGGATAAACCAATAATGTTTTCCAGTCTGTACCACTTCCATATCTTCCATTGCCAAGGAATCCGATCACAGAAGGAATCAGGATCACTGCTGCCATACAGATTCCAAGAATATAATACCCTCCGAATTTAAGAATCGTTAAGAAGAAGTTCTTGATTCTGTCTTTCTCTGTATATTTGTAAAATCTGATCCATGCATAGATCACTGAAAAGATCGTAAGCATGTAAAAGAAATAATAATTGCTGATTGCTGATACACAGATCATAACAATAAACAGATATGGTCTCTGCTTCTGGTAGATCTTCTCAATTCCAAGACAAAGCAATGGAAAATAGATCATTGGGTTTAAGAAAAACGGATGCCTAAGTCCAAGCCGGAAACAAAATCCGCAAAAGACATACGCTAATGCCCCGATCACTGTTCCATACGTTCTCTTCTTCATCTTTCTTGCATACAAAATAAATGCGATTCCCGCCAGATACATTCGAAGCAGGATCATAAAGTTGTACATGATCTCTGTATATTTTACTGGTACAAATCCATACAGAAGATTTAATGGATCACCGATCGCATAATAATTCAATGTTGCAATGACATCTGCTCCATAGCCAAGGCTCATATTCCACATCATAAGTTTGGGATGTCCTGCAATCAGATTCTTAACAAACTCCCTGAGCAATTCTCCATAGTATGCCAATGCAGAAAAATGCTGGCTTAAGCCATCCTCTACTCCTGCACCCCATACAAAGTTTTTTCCTCCTATAAAAAAAGGAAGGAATGCTGCCATACACATTAGTAAGAACATCAGTGTATACATTCCATAACAATATTTTTTCTCTTTTTCTCTCATATTCTGTTTCCTCTACCCTTTATCTTATTGCTTTATAGTCAGTTTTAGTATATCATATTTTAGTTGAAAATTAATGAAAAATATCTTAAGATGTTAAGTATGTATAAAATTTATTAAGGAGGAATTTATGTTAACCGATTTGATCAAGAAACTATATAATGATTCAAGAATTCGATATATATTTTTCGGAGGACTGACAACTGTTGTAAATATTGTTGTATTTGCTCTTCTTGAAGGTCCTTTAGGAATTGATTATAAAATTAGTAATTTCTTTTCTGTCGCAACAGCGATCTGTTTCGCTTTTGTTGTTAACAAATTATATGTATTTCAGTCAAAATCCAAAACTTTTGGTGATACACTGCATGAATTTGTTAAGTTCGTTCTAGGTCGTCTTGTGACAATGGCTGTTGAAGTTGGTGGTGTTCCATTTTGTGTGGAGATCATTGGACAGCCTAAAATGATCGCGAAACTTGAAACACAGGTCATTGTTATGATTGTCAATTATTTTATCAGTAAATTATTTGTATTTAAATCTGGATCTGAACAAGATAAGTAAATGAGTCTTATTCAGATTCTTTAGAAGAGGAGTAGTTTTAATGAAAGTAACTAAGAAGAGATATTTATTTCTTACATACACCATTTTATTTGCAATCTTATGTATGATTGTTTTTTACCCGTTTTTTACAAACCATTTGTCCCTGATCTGGGGACGTTCTGGAGAAGATGGAACATCACAGCATTTAGCATCTCTGCTTTATTATGGAGATTATATCCGTACTTTCTTCAGTAATCTGATTCATGGTAATTTTCAGTTTCCTATGTGGAATAACAGTATTGGATTCGGTTCTGACATCCTTACTACCTTGAATTACTATGCAATCGGTGATCCATTGAATATTGTGTATGTGTTTGCTAACAAAGCAAATGCATCTTACCTATATACTTTTATGACACTTTTCCGTGCATATTTAGTTGGTATTTCTTTTATTATCTTTGGATGCTATTTTAAGAAGAATCCTTATGGAATCCTGATTGGAAGTTTTACTTATATCTTCTCCGGTGTATTCCTTAATTATGCGATCCGTCATCCTTTCTTCTTAAATCCTATGATCTATCTTCCATTGCTGATCATAGGTGTTGAGAAGATTTACCGTAAAGAAAAGCCTTATCTATTCACGATCATGGTTGCGATCTCAGCTATGAGTAACTTTTATTTCTTCTATATGCTGACTGCTGTTGCCGTGATTTATGCACTGATCCGTTTCCCTGTTTATAAGGAAGCTGGATTTTTCAAGACTTTAGGACGTTTTGCTGGATGGTATATTCTTGGATTAGGTCTGTCCATGATCCTGCTTCTTCCAGTCATCATTGCATTTATGGGCAATGCCAGAAGTTCTTCTGGGGTGAATTATTTTAGTATCTTTCTTTATCAGAGAAAATACTATCAGTCCCTCATTCTGCAGTCCATTGGATTCCATCTGCCAGGCAGAGGAACTTCACTAAACTTTATTGCACTGGCTTATTGCGGTGGAATTGTACTATTGTTAAAGAAATCCAAAGAACGTTTTCCTTACAAAGCCTCTTTGATTCTAGGCGTTGTATTTACGTTATTCCCAATCTTTGCTTATGTGCTTCATGCATTCAGTTATCCTATGAACCGATGGCATTTTGCACTGGCTTTCATTATCGGAGCTGTTTTAATGGAAGTCTATGAAGATCTGTTAAACCTTACATTGCTTCAGAAGATTGGTATTGTATTTGGAATCATCTTTTATTATATGGCTTATAAACGTTATGCAGAAGGTGCTTTAGATGTTAAGTATGCAGCTATTATTCTTATATTAACTGCAATCGTATTATTTGTAGTCAATGAGATCCCATTTATGTCAAAATTCCATCTGAATCATTTACTTCTTCTAGGATTAGCCTGCTTTTCAGTTAGTTTTGCTGGTTTTGGGCATTATTCAACCAGATTAAGCAAGGTCATTAATTCTTATGTTGCGTTTGATGAAGCTTATGATTTATTAGGTGAGCAGGAAGATTCATTATTCCGCTCTGCAAATATTAAAGTTAATCAGCTTGACCGTGTTGATGCTATGAATGAACCAATTCCAAACTGGGGAATTATCAGAAACATTCCAACTACTTCAAACTATTACAGTATTACCGATAAAAATGTTTCTGATTCTCTGGAGAATCTTGGATTGAACCAATATCAATATAAATTTAAGTTCAAAAAACTTGATATGCGCGAAGGCCTATTAAACTTATACCATACGAAATATATTATTATAAACAAACTAAATGGTGCTAAAATTCCAAATGGTTATAAATTGATCAAATCTGATGATACACATAGCCTTTATGAAAATAAAAATATTGTACCATTCGGTTATACCTATAATACTTATGTTACAGAGAAAGATTTTGAAAAAGCAAATGCCGTACAAAGAGAACAGACAATGACTCAAAATGCTGTTATTTCTGACACAAGTGATATTGCTTCTGCATCATTGCAAAAATCTTCTATCGCTAATGATTTAACTACACATGATATTTCCACAAATTTCTACTATCATAAGACTAAGAAAAAAGGAAAACTTGTACAAATCAAAGTACCGAAAGAATATTTCAATGATCAATGTTATATTTATCTTCAAAATGTACACATGATTCCTTCTAATAGTGGCAGAAATCATATTCTCTATACTGGTAAGAATAACACGAGATTTAGAGTCGGTATTGCTGGACATACCTCTACAATCTTTAATGCGGAACAGGATTCTATTTATGAGATTGGCAATAGAAATTATCTGCTTGAAGTTAATACAAACAATATTAAAAAAGATCAGAAGTATGTTACCTTATCTATTATCATGAGCCGCAGTGCTACTTATAAGATTGATAAGATTTCTGTTGTTCAGGTTAACAGCAAAAAACAGGCTGCCGCCTTGAATGCTTTACGAAACAATCCTCATTTAACGAATATTTCTTATGACAGTGCAAACCACTTCTCTGGAAATATCAAAACAACAGATGATCGTATCTTATGTATTCCTTTTGCTTACAGCAAAGGATGGAAAGCTACTGATAATGGCCAATCTGTGAAAGTAATAAAAGTAAATGGCATGTTCTGTGGTTTAGTTTTAAAACCAGGAACTCATAATATTAAATTAAATTATACAACTCCTGGTCTTAAGATCGGTGTTGGTATCTCACTGATCAGTTTGATCGTTTTGATAATTTTGATCTTAAGAGGCAGAAAATTAGCTATTTATAAAGAAAAATAAACACAACAAAATAAGCTGGATTCCAGATAATGATTGATTCTGGAATCCAGCTTATTTTTATTTGAGTTTATTTTTCTTTTGATTTCACAACTTCTGATATAATATATCTCGGCCGCATTTTCACTTCATCATAAATCTTTGCAATATAATATCCGATCACACCAAGACTGAACATTAGAATACTTCCAACCAGCAATAGCAATAATATCACTGTTGTAAATCCTGCAACAGCATGTCCTGCAAAATACATATACAATGACTGTGCTCCAAGTATCACTGCAAATATAAAGAACACAATTCCACAAAATGTCACAATCTGCATTGGTGCTGCACTAAACGATGTAATGTTATTGACCGCGTATTTTACCAATGATTTAAACGACCATTTGGAAGCTCCTGCTTCTCTCTCCTGTACGTCAAATTCTACATAGGCTGTCTTAAATCCTACCCATGAAGATAAAGCTCTGAAGAACACATTACGCTCTGACAGCTTTAGAAATTCATCTGCTGCCTGACGGTCTAATAACTTAAAATCAGATGCCCGAGACATATCAATTCCTGTTGCATCACTGATAATCTTATAAAACGTCTTGGCAAACATCTTATGAATAAAACTTTCTTTTCCTCTGGAGGCCTTCACACCCTCGATTACTTGAAAACCATCTTCCCATAATCTGTACATCTTAACCAATACTTCTGGCGGATGCTGGAGATCGCAGTCCATAACTGCGATACAATCTCCATCTGCCTGCTCAATCCCAGCAAATACTGCGGATTCTTTTCCAAAATTCCTTGAAAAACATATTCCTTTGATACAGGGATCTTCTTCCTTAATCTTTCGTATTTTGTCCCATGTATGGTCTTTCGACCCATCGTTTACAAATACCAGCTCATAAGGTATCTGCTCCTTGCTCAAAATATCTCCTACCACCTTGGCAGTTTTCTCAATCATCTGTTCTTCGTTATACGACGGAAGAACAACTGACAGTTTCTTACCCATTCTACCTCTAACTCCTTAATTGTCTATTCAACAGTGATTTTCGCACTTACATTATCTTCAATCGTCATGTTCTTGATCTTTGTTAATTGAATCTGTACGGTATGTGTTCCCGGTTCATATAATCTCATATCCAGTTTTGGATTCAAATCTTTGACAACAACCTTATCGATAACTGAACGTAAACCACTGATCTTCACTTTAATCTCCTGATTGTCAAATGTCACGGCATAATTCTTTGTATTATTGATCAGTGCAATCTGACTTGTCGGTATCGTAAGTGTACGACTCTTTTTCTTTTCTATATTCGCACGTATTACCACATTCTTAATCTTATCCACGGATTTCACAAATGAAATTCCATCTGGAAGCTTGATATCTGATGCTTTGATCGTCTTTTCAATGCTCTTTGTACTGTCACTAATATCCAGCTTCGCCAGTTTGATGCTGTCAATCTTGTCCAGATCTTCTTTCGATCCTGTGATCTCGATATGTTTTGGCTGATAATCAATACTTCCAAGAACATATCCTTTTCCCGGACTTCCTTTGGTATCCACTTTAAATGAAACAACCTTAGTTCTTGACAGACCAATCTTGACCTTGATCTTGTTCGTATCCAGTTTAATTCTTTCCTGACTTACCTCGTCTCCGTCTTCATCATAGCATTTTACACTCTGTGTCATTGTGACATCTTTTTTGACACCAGAAACATTGACAACTGCAACAATCTGTTTAATTCTGCTCACAACGCTCTTTGGCCCGGATATGGAGATAAGATTTGGAGTTGCTGTCTGTGTACTGACAGTATACCCGCTTGCAGGCTTTCCTTTCACTTCTACAACAACAGGAATCTGGTCACTCTTGACATCTTCCAGTACAACTTTAACTGTTGCGTTTCCTGTATCCACATCTAACTGACTCTTATACCTTAATGCCTCAACCTTAATCGGAATCGCATGAACATCGGACATAGATGATACATCCGCAGTCGCACGGAAATCTGACTTTGTCAGACGGTCTACAATATCTTTCTTTCCTTTCACTGTAAAACTCACTGTATCTCCAGATTCAATCTTATATGTCTGATTCAGTTCATCTAATACCTGTTCATTCAGCATATCTACAGGAACATCACTAAATGTCTTCTTAATCACCGGATTATCCGTATTAATTACAAACATCCAGAGCAGAAATGCAAAAACAACAGAAAGTATTTTCAATAAAAGATCACTTTCAATTCTTTTTCTCATTACGATTCCGTCCCTTCCATAATTTAAACTTCTTATTCTGTCCTTTTTCTTCTCTCAATACAGAAAGTTCATCTCTAAGTCCCTGCGGATCTAAATGTCTGATGATCTTTCCATCTCTTGCAATCGAAATTCCTCCTGTTTCCTCTGAGACGATGACTGTAAGACTGTCTGACACTTCACTGATACCTACTGCTGCTCTATGTCTGGTTCCCATCTCTTTGTCTATCTCCACACTATCACTTAATGGAAGGTAGCATGTTGCAGATACAACTCTGTTGTTCCTGATGATCACTGCTCCATCATGAAGTGGTGTGTTATGTTCAAATATATTGATCAGCAGCTGGCTGCTGACTTTAGCATCGATTGGAATTCCTGTTCGCTCATATTCTCCAAGTGCAACCGTTCTCTCCAACACGATCAATGCTCCTGTCTTTACTTTACCCATCTCAATTGCTGCCCTTGAAATCTCCTGCAATGTTCTTGCAGTATATTCCTGTTCTTCCTGTCTGCTCTCCGTAGAGAAGATATCGGTTACCCAGTTCTTCCTTCCAAGCTGCTCCAGTGCATTACGAAGTTCTGGCTGGAATACGATCAGAATTGCTGTAATTCCAACACTCATCGTATTAGACAGAATCCATGATACTGTGTGGAGCTGCAGAATATATGCTGCAAATGCGATACAAAGAAGGATAATAATTCCTTTTAATAATACCCATGCCCTTGTTGTCTTGATCCACTTAACGATTAGATAGATCATAACACTAACGATCAAAATATCTACAATATCATTGATCCCCATCTTCGGTATTGATGTCCAATATATATACTTTTCAAGTCCATTGAAAAATTTGCTCAAATCTATTCTCCCTTTTCATGCTCTTTGTCTTGTTCTTTATGTTCTTTTCTTCTTAAACTGAATCTATGTGCTGGTGCTGTGATCTGCGTCACATTAAATTCTTCTTCTTCCACAGATACCTTTGGCACTGCTCTTACATAATAATAATATTCTTCATCTTCAAATTCAAATGTCTCTTCTCTCGTGTAGTCTATTACATTATATAAAAACTGGATGATGATCGCGATCACGATACTTACTACGACCATCCCGATCTGTGCCAAAATAGAAACTTCACTGTTTGCAAAATATCCACCTGCAAACAATAAGATCACATACGCTGCTCCTCCTACCAGAATTGATACTTCCCAGCTGCGTGCCGCACCTTTTCTTCTGATTGCAGTTATCAGTACCACGATCAGACAGAATATTCCAAAATACAGCAATAATTCCTTATTATCTATTGCTCTTGCTGCGATCAAGCTGTATATCTTTCCATGTGCTGCTCCTGTCTGAAGCTGTGTCACCGCCTGTGAGACCATCGTTGCAAGATAATAAATAAATGTTCCCATTAAGATAGCAGGAATTCCTGCAATTCCTGCAAACATTCCTGCAAAGATCGGAATGCATGCTGGCAATTGAAAGTAAAAGAATACCGGTGCCATCATCAAATAAATTCGTGTCTCTGGAAATACTCTTTGGTACACTAAAAAATATAACAAAACAGCAAGTACAAAAAACAATGCAACTTCCAGAGAAACATGTGCCAGCTGTAAAAATATGACTACATAGAAAATCAATGAAAGGGCTGATGTTGGAATAAATACATTAATAATTCCCATCATAACAAGGAAAAATGGTGATGCAAAAAAATCTGTATAACCAAATAATCTTCCCATTGCATAAAACAGGATAAATCCGCTTAGAAATCTGATTCCTGATTGAATATATCTTCCTCTTGCTGCTATAAATTTTAAAAGCCGTTCTCTATATATCAATAATTTTTCCATCTTCGTCTTCCTCCGGTGCGATCGTTGGACTTACATCCTCATTCTCTTCCACTTTATAAAGCATCTCGAGTTCCTCCAGATGTTTGTCATAGATCAGAACTCTTGCCCTTACTTCATCATAATGTCTGGCTGCACGTTTCTTTATAAAATGACTATAAATAAGATACACTGCTATATAAATGATCAAAACAACTGCTGCTAATATAATGATCTTCCCATCTCTCAGGTTCATGATCACTGTATCCATCTTCACAACACACAGCAATCCTGTCAAAATAAGATATGCGATCAACAGACAGATACTTATCTTGATCTGTTCTAATCTGATATAGTCTTTCTTCTCATATTTATAAACACGGAAATCGTCTTTTCCATGATTCTTCTCATATCTGGCCATCTCTGCCATAATCTTTACTTTCTCTTCTGAAATCATATGCTTTCACCTGCTTTTTCAGTCTTATTTTTTATTATAGCATGGAATATAGCAAAAAAAAAGAAGCCATCCTGCCAATGCGTAAATAATTTACAAAGACAAACACCATATGATATAATAGTAGAATAAACTTTATCAAAAAAGAATAACGGAGAGGCGAGTAATGAATTTAAAGACACTATTAAGAACACCGAAAGAAATAAGAGAAGAATATTCTCGTATTCAAGCGGAAACAAAACAATTATACGCCAAAAGCATTTGGCGTCAATACACAGATATTTATGTTAAAGCCTGTGAAAATAACAAAGTACAGGATAACGTCGTTCTCTATGAGAGCTTTTGGGGTCGTGGTATCGTTGATAATCCACATGCAATCTTTTCTTATCTTCTTTCAGAACCAAAATATTCTCATTTAAAACATGTTTGGGTTCTTGATGATTTTGAAGCAAACCAACGCATCATAAAAAAATATAAGAAGTTCAGCAATGTAAGCTTCGTTATGTATGAAAGCAAAGAATATCTTGAAACTCTGGCAACTGCAAAATATTTAATCAACAACGTAACATTTAAGCCTTATTTCGTAAAAAGAGATGAACAGGTTTACATCAATACATGGCATGGAACCCCTTTAAAATCCATGGGATATGAACAGGTTGGGGGAAATCTTACCAGCAATAACATGGTTCGAAATTTTTTATTAGCTGACTATCTCATTTCTGCAAACGAAACAATGACAAACATGTATCTGGACAGCTATAAGTTAAGAGGTTTATATCCTGGAAAAATCATTGAAGATGGTTATCCTAGAAATGACTTCTTATTCCAGACTGACAAAGCTGAATTCTTAAAAGAACTAGAAGCTGAAGGAATTCATGTTGATCCAAATAAGAAGATTATTTTATATGCACCAACTTGGAGAGAAGCATCTTCAAATGTTGCTGTCGTAAATCCTGATGAATTTATAGAATTTAAAAATTGTATTGAAAAACATATAAATTCAGACGAATACCAGCTTCTGATCAAACCTCATCAATATGTATATCAGCAGTTAAAACATATGGACGAGTATAAAAACATGTTTATTCCTGCAACAATTGATGCAAACCAGTTAATGTCTATCGTTGATGTTATGGTTTCTGATTATTCCAGTATCTTTTTGGACTATCTGGCTACAGGAAAACCTGTTGTATTCTATATTCCTGACTTAGAAACTTACCGTGCTGTCAGAGGTCTTAAAATTGGTGTTGAAGATCTCCCTGGATTTGCAAGCAGCGAATTAGAAGAAGTTGCTGAATTTTTAGGAGATATTGATACACGCCAGAAAGAATATGAAGAAAAATATGCAGATGTCAAAGAAAAAATTGCAAAATATGACAATGGTGAAGTAACAAAACGTTTAGCAGATCTTGTTTTTGAAGGAAGTTTTTCTGGAAAATCCATCACTACTTCTTCCAAGAAACCAAAACTTTTATTAAGCAGTGCAAAGATGTTAGACAATGGTATCACAAACTCCTTCTTAAATTTATTATCTATGATTGACTATGATAAATTTGATGTAACTGTATACCTGACTCAGGACAGCAGAAAAAATGCAGCCTTGGATGCTCGTGTAGAAAATTTAAGAAAAGAAATTCGTGTTTTACTAAGAAAAGGACCTATCTCTGCCAGCCTTGATGAAGAAATCCGTCGAGAATTCTGTATTTACTTAAGCAGAGAAAAGACTAAAAAATTTGTAGATAGAATCTACCCTCATCAAGTTTCAAAACGTGAATTTAAACGAGCATTTGGTTTTGCTGAATTTGATTATATTGTGGAATTTAATGGATACAGTCCTATTAATGCTTCCATGTTTTCAGCCGGCAATGCGATTCATAAATGCATCTGGCTGCATAACGATATTAAAGCTGATATGAATCGAACAGTGAATGGTAAAAAACCATTGTTAAGAAATATGAATTATGTAACTTCTATATACAATAAATTTGATCGTCTGGTTTCCTGCGGTGAATCTGTAATGGAAGTTAATAAGAAAAAACTTGGAGCTTCAGACACAAAAGATAAATTTACATATGCAAAAAATATTGTTGATATTGAACGAATCGAAAACTGTATCAAAGACGATTCTGTTTTTGAAATGAATGGCAAAAAATATTGGCCAAATGAAAATATTCCTTCTGAAGTCAATGCATACAGCATGGATTTAGTTGAGCTACCAAGTGATGATGAAATCAGTTTTGTCAGCTGTGGACGTTTATCTACAGAGAAAAACCATACTTCACTTATAAAAGCTTTTAGAAAATTCCATAAAGAAACTCCAAAATCTAAATTATATATCGTTGGAGAAGGGCCATTACGTCCAAATCTGGAAGCTGAAATCAAAGAATATGGACTAGAAGACAGCGTCATTTTAACAGGAATTGTCAGAAATCCTTTTGCAATCATGCGCCGTTGTAATTGTTTTGTCCTTCCATCTCATCATGAGGGACTTCCTATGGTATTATTAGAAGCTCGTTCTTGTGGACTTCCTATTATTGTTTCTGATTTCTCAACAGTGCGAAGCAGTCTATACCCAGATGGACAGCTGCTGATCAAACAGACCCCAGAAAGTATTTACAATGCTCTTTGTGAATTCCGTGATGGTAATATACCTGTTTGTAATTTTGATCTGGAACAATATAACAAAGAAGCTTATGAAGAATTTGAGAATGCAATCTTATAATTTAAGATGGAGGATATACTATGGAATTGGAAAATAACGTAATCTCATATGAAGACTTTTGCGGAAAATATGCAAAAGAAATGAACGACGTGCGAAAATATAATATCGCCTATGGTTCAAAATTAAAAGATCCTGTTCGTTCAGATTTAATTTTATTTGTTGGCTCAAATTTAAAAGATTCCGACGAACTTTCCAGTATCATTTCTGATACTTTAGCCAATAAAGGGAATAAAAAAGTTGTTGCCATTGCGCAGAAAGAAATTGATGCCGAAATTCTGAAGAATACAATTGAAACACATCGTTTCCGAACAGAGAAAGCTCATGAATATCTGGCAACTGCACAAACAATTGTTACTGACAGTATTTTACCATTTTGGTTTATAAGAAGGAAAGAACAAACCGTGATCTATCTTTGTTCCCATAACACTCTTGCACAGGAAAATCGAGTCGCTCGTATTCCTTTTTCCACTGCAATGCTGAAATCTTCTAAAATTATCGTAAAAGATCACGATGAATTAGATAAATTACATGAATTATATGGAATCAAAGATGTCTATCATAAACCAATTTTAGAATCTGATATTGCCCAGGATAAAATCAATATCATTCTTGAAAAATCAATAAACGCAACAGAACATATTTTCAAAAAAGAAAAAGAAACTATTGCAATCTATGTGAAATGGAATGAATTCTCTTTAATTTATCCTTGTATTGATTTTTTAACATCACAATTTGATTATTCACGATTTGATGTAACATTATTATTATCAAAAGGATTAGACAATGAAATATCAAAACTTCAGATTGAAAATTTAAATAAACATGTTCGTGTATTGCAGAGAAAAGGTACTTATTGTGAAACCATGGAACAATACAGAAAAACACAATATTTAATTCGTAACATGCAACAATTTGAAAATGTATATGATGCATACCAAAAACTAGACAATAATATCTTAGAACGCGAACGAAAAAAAATCTGGGGAGACTTATCCTTCGATTATGTAATTGGACTCGGTTATATTAGAGCCGTTTGGCTGACTCTTTTAGATATGGATAACACAAAAGGAAAATTCTATGTAGAACCTAGACAGAAAAATAATTTGTTTTTACCAGAGACCGATAACTCTCCAAAGGCACATACATATTTTAATCAAAATAAACTTTATAATATGGTATTCGATAAATTTTTATTTACCTGTCCTGACATGGTTCAATTTGGAATTGAAAAAATGAAATTAGATTCCAATAAAATTTATGAATTTTCTATTGCTGCAAATACTAATGCTGAAGACTTTAAATCCATTCCACTACAAACCGCAAAATATCGTGGACAAGATTATTATGTTTTAGATCAGAATTATTTTACACCAAATAAAAGTCGTGTTGATATCATCCCTGTTCCTAAACCAAACAGTTATATTTCTGATATAAGGAATCAGGATATAGAGGAATTAATCTCAAGATTTTCTCAATTATACACTAATAATGAAAATCTTTATATTCACGGAGAAGTATGGTCTGAAATTGAACCTTTTGTTATCAGATATGATCTTGAAAGCCGTGTCTTTTCGCTAGGAAATACCAATTGGCAATTTGACAAAATGGGACAGTTTTTTGAACAATTGGATGGTTATGTTACTACAGACAATCATGAAAGAGCAAATGCAATTCGAACATTCACTGAACAGCTTGGTCTTCCAAGTTTTGAATTATCTGAAAGCAAAATAACAAAACTTGAACCAGAATTTGCTGATATGTCTGAATGCCGAGAATTTGTAAAAACAGAATTTGATCGTTTATTTGTATAATTATCTCTTTAATTTTATAAGATTTTGCTATAAAGTCAAAAAACAAATTGGCTGGGTTATCCATTATATGGAATAACCCAGCCAATTTATTTTATGAAAATTAATCCTTCTTATCCGAAGTATCTCTTTAATAATCCTTCAAATGCTTTACCATGACGAGCTTCGTCTCTGGCCATCTCGTGAACTGTATCATGGATTGCATCTAAGTTCGCTGCTTTCGCACGTTTTGCAAGGTCAAATTTACCTTCTGTTGCTCCGTGTTCTGCATCAACACGCATCTCTAAGTTCTTCTTTGTGCTGTCTGTTACAACTTCACCTAATAATTCAGCGAATTTAGCTGCATGTTCTGCTTCTTCGTATGCTGCTTTCTCCCAGTATAATCCGATCTCTGGATATCCTTCTCTGTGAGCAACTCTTGCCATTGCAAGGTACATTCCAACTTCAGAACATTCCCCTTCGAAGTTTGCTCTTAAATCAGCTAAGATATCTTCACTGACACCTTTGGCAACACCTACTACGTGTTCTGCTGCCCATTCTTTTTCTCCTTCTACCTGCTCTTTGAACTTATCAGCTGGTACTCCACACTGTGGACATTTCTCTGGTGCCTGTTCTCCTTCATATACATATCCGCATACTGTACAAATCCATTTCTTCATAATCTTGTTCTCCTTTATACTTTATATAATCATTTATATTGCTTTGCCTTACGGCTTAGTATCTCTGAATTAAAAATAGTAATTGTTACTATTTTTAACTTGTCTTTATATTACCATCACATTGTATTTTTGTCAATGCTTTTTTAAACAATTTTTGCAAATTCCTTTAAAATATACAACGTTCTGTGTAATCTCTCCTGGAAAATTCTCGCTTGCGATCTCATTCAGCTTCTCATCGATCGGTGCCATATCCAGATCAATGACTGCTCCACATTCCTGACATACAAAATGATAGTGTGGATCAGTGCATGCATCGTAATGATCTGCTCCTCCTTCGTAAGATAACTTTAGTATCTCCCCTCGCTCGCTTAATAATGCAAGATTTCGATAGACCGTTCCAAGACTGATCTTTGGAATCTCCTCTTTGATGTTCATATATACCATGTCGGCAGTCGGATGGTCTTTGCGAGTCATTAAAAATTTGATGATTGCATCCCTTTGTTTGCTTTTCTTTGTTGCTGGCTGCATAACCTCTTCCCTTCCTTCTTTCTTTTATTCAAATAGTAATTGTTACTATTTTTAGTATATATATTTCAGCACGTTATGTCAACCATTTTTAAGCAAATTGTATTATTTCACGTACACAAAGCAGACAGGAGGGTCTTTCCTGTCTGCTTTGTGTATTTTTAAACTTAAGAGGGTTTCTATGAATGTATGTTTCCAATCTTCTTTCATTTAACCTTGGAATACTTTATGTGGATTCAGGATATTCTTTGGATCAAATGCTTTCTTGATTCCGCTCATCAATTCAATGGTTTCAGGATCAAGAGATTCTCTTAAATATGGTTTCTTTGCAAATCCGATTCCATGTTCTCCGGATACTTTTCCACCTAACTGTGCAGCCTTTTCGTAGATTTTTTCCATTGCTGCTGCCATTCGTTTTTCAAATTCTTCCTGGCTTAAGTCGTCTTTTAAGATATAAGAATGAAGGTTTCCATCTCCGGCATGTCCGAAACTCTTGATACGGATATCTACTTCATTATGTAAGTTATGCAGATATTCTACCATTTCGTTGACTTTATTTCTTGGTACGACCATATCTACCTCATCCATATCGGTTGTAGATCCTTTAATCGCTTCAAGGAAGGCTCCTCTGGCTTTCCAGATAGATTCTTCTCTTTCTTCTGTGTCTGAGATCAGTACATCGATCGCTCCTGCTTCTAAGCAAAGTTTTGCAACCTTGTCATAGTCTGCTTCAATCTCTTCTGTTGAATTGCCATCAAACTTGAGCAGAAGGTACGCATCGGATTGGGAATCTGGGAATTTTTTACCTAGGTACT
>ERZ826242.444-NODE-444-length-60501-cov-6.220445_pt1 | contig 60501 bp, 59 predicted proteins | sample MGYA00519871_ERZ826242 | MGnify/ENA primary metagenome ERZ826242 (study PRJEB31778, sample SAMEA3449226) | human gut metagenome | biome: human gut; feature: human-associated habitat; material: faeces | place: United Kingdom | collected 2010/2012 ... | reverse complement strand
GAAATATCAAGAAAAACTAAGAAATGCGAGGTTATGCAACAATGATAAAAGTGCTTTTTATCTGCCACGGCAACATCTGCCGCTCAACAATGGCAGAATACGTAATGAAAGACTTAGTAAAAAAAGCAAATCTGGAGTCATCATTCTATATTGACTCAGCAGGAACGAGCAACGAAGAAGAAGGCAATCCGGTACATTACGGAACGCAGAACAAGTTAAGAGAAGAAGGTATCCCATGCGGAAACCACAGAGCACGCCAGATGACCAGAAGAGATTATGAAGAATATGATTATCTGATTGGTATGGAACAGTGGAATATCCGCAACATCAACCGCATCATACGAAAAGATCCGGAACATAAAGTACATTTATTATTAGAATATTCGAAACAGCCAAGAGACATTGCAGATCCATGGTACACCGGTAATTTTGATGCGACATATGCTGATGTGAAGGAAGGCCGTGAGGCATTTCTTCAATACCTGGTTGAGAATGAGCCGATATATTAGACAGGAAATATTTCGTGACTCCAGCGATGGTGAAAAATAATTTATATCAGTGATGGGTGCTGATCTTCCATCTGATATGTCCTTTTATGAGAGTACAGGAGAAGTATGTTATACATTATATAATGTGCACTGTACAAAAAAGAAATCATCAGATCCATGTAAAGAAAAAGAATAAATGGGAAAATATATCATATATTCAGACAACTTTGCATAGATTTGATGATTTCTTTACATTTTTACGCAAATAATTTCATAGAATTTAACGTAATATAAACTAAGAATGTGATTTTACATAGATTTAACATAGATTTGATATAGGCTGCATACACCTTAGTTACAATAAGCCCGTAACGTCGAGAGAAGGCGAATAAAGGAGAATGGAAAATATTATGAATGAGAAATTACAGATAATATTCGGGCTCTTGGGAGGGCTGGCAGTCTTTATTTATGGAATGAATATGATGAGTGAATGTCTGCAGAAAGCTGCGGGAGAAAAGATGAAAAGCATTCTCGCACTGCTGACAAAGAATCCTGTACTTGGAGTCATTGCAGGAGCGCTTACAACCGCTGTATTACAAAGTAGTAGTGCGACAACGGTTATGGCGATTGGATTTGTAAGTGCGGGTCTTATGACTTTACCACAGGCAATCTCAATCATATTTGGTGCGAATATCGGTACAACGATGACCGCACAGATTATTGCATTTAAGATCAGTGATTATATTTATATTATTATTTTTATCGGTTTTCTTATTTCGTTCATTGCGAAATCTGAAAAAGCAAAAAGTATTGGACAGACAATCTTTGCATTTGGTCTTCTGTTTCTTGGAATCGAGACAATGGGAGATGTTATGAAGCCGTTAGCATCCAGTCCGGTATTTACGAACCTGATTGGAAAAGTGGCTCATATTCCGGTACTTGGAGTGTTCGTTGGTACACTTATGACCTTAGTAGTACAAAGTAGTAGTGCGACGATTGCAGTATTACAGAACTTTGCATCACAGCCGGGACCAGATGGAGTTACCAGTATACTGGGACTTGCAGGTGCAATTCCAATCCTGTTAGGTGATAACATCGGTACTACAATTACAGCACTTCTTGCAAGTATCGGTCAGACAAAAGATGCAAAACGTACAGCCGTTGCACACTGTATCTTCAACATATCAGGATGTCTGTTATTTATCTGGTTTGTAAAACCATTTGCAGCATTGATCCAGTACATTTCCCCGAAGGGACCAGAGATACAGGTAATTTCAAGACAGATTGCAAATGCACATACAATATTTAACATTACAATGACACTTATCTGGGTCTGTCTGATCAATTTCATGGTGAAGATTGTTATGACACTGATTCCGGATGGCAAGGCAGTCGATATGGATCCTGCAAAGCCGGTATTCCTGGATGATAAGATCATCAGCCAGCCGGCAGCAGCATTACAGCTGGTAGCAAAAGAAATCCTTCGTATGAGTGAGATGGTCAAAGTTGCAGTAGGAGAGACTATCACAATCGTTAAGACAGAAGAGATTAGCCGGCTTGAAGATCTGGAAGAAAAAGGACAGCAGATAAAAACTCTGACAGAAAGCATTACGGAATATCTGGCAGCGCTGTTCTCAGCCGGTACGATGACGGAACAACAGGCATCACAGACAGCGAGTCTTATGTATGTATTAAGTGACGTAGAACGTATGGGCACACTGAGTGTAGAAGTCGCAAGATGTGTACGTGAAAAAGCAGAAAACAAATACAAATATACTCCGGAAGCAATGGATGAATTACAGAAGAGTCTCAGAACTCTTGCGAAAATGTTTGAAGATTCGATCAAGGCACTTCAGGGCGATGAATCCGTACAGATTGAAAAATTGATCAAACGGAAGGATAAGATCATGGATCTGGATCTTAAGATGAGAAAGGCTCATGTACAGCGAGTTAACAAAGGAAAATGTAAAGCAGACCTTACAGCACCATTTACCAACATTCTGCATTTGATCGACAGAATGGGAAACAGTTGTGTAAACCTTGCGGACGTGGCAACGAATGAGATTAGTCTGAATTACTTCATGACGATAAATTAGAAGAAAAAAATCCTTTATATAAGATTTTGTAGTCTTGTATAAAGGATTTTTTGAATATTAAAGTATACAAGAGAAGCTGCCAGAGTCAGATTCCCTGTATTATGAATTTCCAGAAGATTCCAGAATAAAATCTGTTAATGACAGATTAAAAATTAAAAAAAAGAGAAACAATAACAGATAAAAGCAGCAACAACAAAAGGAGGGAATCATCATGGACACAGCAACCTATGAAGTATTAAAAGAATGCAGCACAGGATGTAAAATGGCACTGAACAGTATCGAGCAACTGGCAGTATATCTGAAAGATCAGGATATGCAGGATCTATTTTGCAAATACAAAGAAGAATATGAACAGATAGAAAAAGAAGCAGCAAGATTGTCGGGAGGCGAAACCGAAGAAGAAAAAATATCAGAAAAGGCAGCAGAGACATTTGCATGGTTCAGTGCAGAGATGAAATTATTACTTAACGATGATCACGCCAAGATTGCAGAGATGATGATCGATGGAGCGAACATGGGGATTAAATCCATCACAGAGAAACGGAATCGTTATCCGGAAGCAGAAAAAGAAAGCATTTCGCTGGCAAAAAAGTTTGAACGGGTATGTGAAAAAATAGTAAAAGACATGAAAAAGTATATATGAGAAAGAGCCGTACTCTACGGCTTTTTCTTGAGATTTACCAAAGATAAAGTATAGAAAAATAGAAAATAATGCTTTACAAATCTGTTGATTTTGGATACATTATTATTGGAATATAAAGATACGATACTGTAAAATTATAGCAGATTGTATAGATCGTAATAGTAAGAACAATAAATGATTCAAGATCATGGGGGAATTATGAAAGATATATCAGAAAAAAGATTAAGCGATTATATGGCGGAACAGATCGCAGATGAGATCTTGTCTGGAAGAATTCCCGGAGGAAGTCAGTTAAAACAGGAAGAACTTGCAGAAGTATTCGAAGCTTCGAGAATTCCGATCCGGGAAGCATTTCAGATTCTGGAGAACCAGGGACTGATCATCCGCCTGGCGACCAGAAGAATTACGGTAACAGAGCTTGATGATGAACAGATCATTCTGATCTACAGTATGATCTCAGAGATGACAAAAAAAGCACTGAACAGTTTAAAACACAGCGGAAGGATAGAAGAACTGAAAGGAGCACTTTCTCAGAAAGGTATAATGGGAGAAGTGCATCCGGCTCAGGCGATGTGTGAACTGGTAGAAAATGAGTACATTAAGAGACTGCTTCAGAATGCATGTGACAGTTATATCCGTTTTGCTCTGGCGACGGGACATTTTGGAGAAAAAATCAAGGAAGAGAAAGAAAAAATGACAGTGCTTTTAGAGGCAGGGGAACTGAAGAAAGTTGAAAAGTCATTAGATTCGTATTACAAACTGCTGGCAAAAGCAGTGAACAAAGAGAGAGGAATGAATAAATAATGAATGGACTGAAACCGATTAAGATGCCATCAGCAAAAGAAAAAGTGGCAGCAGAACTTCGTAAAGCAATCCTTTCAAGACAGATGCAGGAAGGAGAGATTCTTTCACTGGATAGTGTGGCATCTCAGTTAAATGTATCGGCAATGCCTGTAAGAGAGGCATTTCAGATACTGGCAAGAGACGGACTGATCCAGCTTCGTAAGAACAAAGGAGCGGTAGTTCTTGGAATTACAGAGACGTACATAAAGGAACATTATCAGTTAAGAGCAATTCTTGAGAGTTCGGCAGCAGCACTGGCGGCAGATCCGGAAGTTGACATATCAGAAATCGAATCCGTATATGAGGAGGCAGAAGAAGCTTTAAATGCCGGTGATTTCAAGCAATATACCGATCTGAACCGTGCATTCCACAGTGAAATCTGGACAGCGGCAGGAAATCAGAAGATGAAAAATATGATCTCTGAATTGTGGAATGGTTTGTCGATGGGAAGCATGGTATCCGAAGATGATTATGCCAAAGTGTCGATCAAAGAACACGGGAATATCTTAAAAGCACTCCGGGCACATGATGCGGACGCTGCAAAGAAAGCGATGTATGATCATATCATGCGAAGCCGTGATGATATGCTTACATATTACAAATAAGCTATATCAGATTAAAAAGTATGGAGAGCTATATTCCCATCTGATATAAATAATGAATCCTGCTATCTATTATCAGGAAAGAAAAACAGAATATAACATAAAATGAGACAGAAAAATATGTCCGGTCCGGTGGACTTGTGAATCAGGACAGCACAAGGAAACCATGGAGGGACGTATTTTTTTTGTCTTTTTTTTGATATTACTTAAAGTTACAATTTGCGACACCGGTGATTAGTAATATCTGGGAAAACAAGAATCTTCTGGAATAAAACAAAGCGCTCCTACATAGAAATACTATGAGGGTAAAGAAAAAGCCACAATCAAAGGAGACAGAAATGGAGGAGCGTTATGGGACATACTATCAGCCGGAAGAATATAAAGAAGATTATTACAGTACTGACGGCTGCGGTCATGGTGCTGATACCCATAGGAGGAAGTATCAGGCAGGTGCAGGCCGAAGAAGAACAGGAGATAAATCCCGCAATTTCCCTGGAGCATGAAAAGACAGTGACGGAAAATGCAGACGGAACATACGATCTGAAGTTGACAGTAAAAGGAAAAACAGACAGCAGAGTATCCAAGACCCCGATGGATGTCATCTATGTGCTGGACCGGTCCAACAGTATGGAATGGCTGATGAATAAAAATGAAGAAGGGCATGGAGAACAAAAAGGTGAAAGAAAGATAGCAGCAAGTCAGGCGATTAATAATCTTACCAATACACTGGCGGCAAGTCAGGAACTGGATGTTAGGTTTGCACTGGTTACATTCAGTGGAACGAACAGAGCTCGCGATGAAAAGGCATGGGATGATGCACAGACGGTGGTGAACTGGACAGGTCAGGCATCAGATATTACAAGTAAAACTTTGCCTGATACAACCGGAGGAACGAATTATCAGGCAGGACTTAGAGAGGCTGGAGAACTGTTAAAAGGTGTAAGAAGTACAGCTAAGACGGCAGTCATATTTGTATCTGACGGAGATCCGACATATCGTTATGACAGAAACGGAATGACGATTGGAAATGGTAATAATGATGATGAAAATGGAGCGAGGGGAGCGAATCTAAATGCAGCTAAGACAGAAGCAGCGAAGCTCTATACCGATTATTTTTTCACTGTCGGAGTCGGACCACAAAGCAATTACAAGACGCTTACCAATCTGGCATCCTCGGCAGCAAATGCTAAAAATTATGGATCGTATGCAGGAACATCGCTGGATGCGTTGAATAATACATTTGATGATATCAAGGCCCAGATTACAAAACTAACCTGTACCAATGTACGGATATCAGATCCGCTAAGCGAGAATGTAGAGATGGTGACAGACACAGATGGCAAGGTATTATCTCCGCAGGTTATAGTCTTAGATGCATCCGGCAGGCAGATAGATGCCGCAAGTCTTGGCATTACAGCTTCTTATGATGCAGTCACCAGATCAGTAGCCTTAAACTTTCCGGCAGGATATGCACTGGAAGAAGATTATACCTATCAGGTTGTTGCAAAGATCCAGCCAAGTGAGGCTGCATACGAAAAATTCCGGACAGGAGGCTACACAGATATTGCAGACGAAGGAACCGGAACCTATGCCGGACAGGAAGGCTTTTATTCCAATCAAAATGAATCAGCCAGACTGGATTATGTATACAATGAAAATGCATATACAGAAATGTATCCGAAACCGGTCGTCCATGTACATCCGGGAAACTTAAAGATTTCCAAAGTAATCACGGGACTGGATGATAATCCGGAAGGTTTGCAGAGTGTAAAAGATAATCTGGTATTTACCTGTACATTGACAAAACCAGATAAGACGCAGGAGACAAAAGTGTTAAAGCTTGATGCAGACGGTCTTACCTGGGATACAGAGACCGGAGCATATGTATATCAGATGATAAATCTGACTCCGGGAACCAGTTATGAAGTCAGGGAGGATAATGCGGCATTAGAAGGTTATGACCTGGCAGCAGTTCCGGATAATTTTTCTTCATCAGGAATCATTACAAGAGATACGACATCAGAGGTGGACTTCCAGAACCGGTATACAAGAAGTGACAGATTCCTGAAGATTGAAAAGAAAGTAGAAGGTAATATGGGCGACCGGACACATCCATTTACATTTCATGTGAAGACAGAGCTGAACGGTGACGCCTATACCGGAAGCATCCGGTATACCAAATACGATGCACAGGGCAATGCACTCTCAGAAGAAGAGATGAAAGATGCAGTTACAGTGGAAAATGGAGTCTATACATTTCAGTTAAAGCATCTGGAAAGGATAGAAGTGACGATTCCATATGGTGTGGAATATACCGTTTCGGAGGATGCAGAAGACTATGATGTGCAGATTACAGGTACACCGGAAAGCGTAGAATCCGGAGAAGATACGTATACCGCTGTGATACATGAAAATACGGATCTTACATTTACGAACACAAAAGACATACCACCGGCAACAGGAATCCGGCAGACAGGCGCACCATATCTGGTAATGACGGGGAGTGCGGGAGGAATGCTTGCACTGTTTGGTGTGTTGTATGGAATCCGGAGATGGCTGGATCTGACAGAAGAATAAGAGATGATAAGGAGCATATATGAAAGAGAAAAGAGAAATCATACTTTTCTTTACCCGTTTATTGATGCTGGTAATCTTACTGGTAATTCTGTTTGGCGTGATTTTTGGAGTGGCTACAGAAAAAAATCAGGATATGTCGCCGAAGATATGTGCCGGAGATCTGATGCTTTATTACCGGCTGGAGCGCGCATTTTCTGACCGGGATGTGGTTGTATTCCGAAGAGATGGAACATTGTATACAGGTAGAATTGTGGCAAAAGAGAAGGATAAAGTAGAGATCACAAAAAAGAACGAACTGAAAATTAATGGAAGCATTGTAAATGAGAACGGGATCTATTATAAGACTCCGGCGTATCTGGATGGAATCGACTATCCGGTGACATTAAAAAAAGATCAGTATTTTGTTTTGTGTGATTTCAGGGAAGGTGCAAAAGACAGCAGGTACTTTGGTGCAATCAGTAAAAAGGAGATAAAGGGACGGGTGATCACAGTTTTAAGAAGAGCTGATTTATAAATATGAATAAAAGAGAAAGGGAAGAATGATTATGAAAAAAAGAATGGTAAAACAGGTATCCACAGCAGCAATGGCAGGAATGATGATGACGGCGACACTTAGTATGCCCGTTTTTGCAGATGAGCTTCCGAAAAACCTGACGCTTACAAAGGACATTACCAAAGAAGAAAATGTCTATGCACCGAATACGACATTTGTATTCGAAGTACGTCCGGGAGCTGCAGTGCCAGCAGGTCAGAACCAGGATGCGGTTTATGCAGGAATAGAAGGCGGGGTAACCGTTGATGATGGCATCATTGCATCGGCACCTGCAGCATCGGATATTGGAAAAACAGTAATCACAGCAGGAACGACAAATCTTAAGGTCAATGAGTCAGTATTTACACAGGGGGAAAATGCAAAACCTGGAATCTACCGTTACATCGTCAGTGAGACACCGGCAGATGCAGATGGTAATGCATATGAAGGTGTAGCATATACAAGAGAAGAAAAGTATTTTGACGTATATGTAACATATAACAGCAGTGGCCAGTTAGAGGTCAGTTCGTATGCATTTGTAAAGACGTCGGATCCAAAAGCAAAGGACGATGCAACATTTACGAACGATTACAGCAGCACACATGATACCTTACATGATCTGACTGTTAAAAAAGAAGTAACCGGTAATCAGGGAAACCGTTCCAAAGACTTTGAGTTCACAATAGAAGTAGACGGAGCAGAAGGGGAAGAATATTATGTTACATTTTCAGACCAGCGTGCACCGATCACATTGGTATCAGGAACTGCACAGACAATTACATTAAAATCAGATCAGACAGCGAAGGTTTGGGGCTTATCAGATCATGACACATATACCGTAACAGAGACTGATTATACTTCTGACGGATATACGACAACGATTGATGGTCAGGCAACTTCAGAGACAACTGGAACAATCGTGGATGGGGCAGGAACTAAGGATGGTAACGGCGATAGAAATATCACAGTAGTCAATGACAAAGACACAACTACACCAGGTGGTATCTTCTTAAATGTAGCACCTTATATGGCATTACTCGGAGCAGCAATTGCGTCAAGCCTTCTGTTTTTCAGAAGAAAACGTGTAAAAGAGAGCGATATTGATTAAGGCAGAGCGAAAGGAAATGGCTGAACTAATAATAAGATGGATTAAGGATATGAAAGAAAGATGAAAAAAGCAGCGGCGGCAGCCAGAATCGGGAATCAGATATTAAGTGTTATCGTGGCACTGCTGATTGTTCTGATGCTTTCGTATGGAATGTATTCTTTGTGGGATACGTACAGGATTTATAAGAATTCATTTGCCAGTGAGGAACTTTTAAAGTTCAGACCCACGGATGAAGGAAAGGACAATCCGACACTTTCAGATCTGAAAAAGATTAACCCGGATGTGAAAGCGTGGATACAGGTAAAAGATACCAATATTGATTATCCGGTCGTGCAGGGAAAGGATGACATGGAATATGTAAATAAAAATGTATACGGAGAATTCGAACTTTCCGGGGCAATCTTTTTATCATGTCTCAATAAAGATGATTTTTCTGATCCGTATAACCTGCTCTATGGTCATCATATGAAAAACGGAGGTATGTTTGCAGATGTGGCAGATTTTACGAATAAAAGATATTTTGACAGTCATAAAAAGGGCACCTTATATCAGCCGGATAAGACATGGAAGATTAGATTTTTCGCATGTATGAAAGTATCGGCATCGGATGCAAGGATGTATCATCCGGATGGATACCGCAGGGAAAATCTGGACGAATTACTGAAGTATATTAAGGAACATGCGGTACAGTACAGAGACCTGGATGTAACCGGAGAGGATTCACTGATCGCACTTTCTACCTGTTCTGAGGCCGAGACAAATGGAAGAGTTATCCTGCTCGGGGTATTTGAAAAATAACAAATTTGGAATGCGAAGCATTGGCAAAATTATGTTACAGTTTGCCGGGTGTGTGGATAGTAACGAAAACGCAGAATGTGAAAAGGAGGTGTCGGAAAAGCAGTGAAAACATTAGAATATGGATGGCAGTACAGGATCAGGGCGGTCCTGATATTTATAACCGCGTGGTTTGTGTTATGCGTAGATCCGGTGCATGCAGCGGGAACATCGGATTTGACAGGAGAGGCGCGTGCGGCAGAACAGGCATGTACCGTGAATCTGTCAGTATCTGTAAGGAATGCAAGTGGAACTGTCGTGATCGAATCTGGAGAAGAAGGAACTCCGATGCCGGAGCAGACAGAATTACAGATAGGAATGAACGAGACGAAAGCAATTGGAGAGATCCGATATGACACACCGGAAGATTATCATTACCGGATCTATCAGAAGCCGGGGCAGCAGGAAAATGTGGCTTATGATCCGGGCGTCTATGACGTGACCGTCCGTGTGGTCAGAATGGAAGACGGAACATTAACAGCAGACGTATGGTGCCGGAACGAAGGAGAAGAAGAAAAGACGGACAAAATCATATTTACCAATACCATTATGAATGAAACGATCGAAAGAGAATCGGTGAATACACCGGAAATAAAAAAATCAGGCATCATTACTACGAATCATAAAACGGTAAAAACCGGGGATATGGCACCAATCGGGATGCTGGTCGCTTTATCCGGACTGTCTGCAGGCACGATGACGGCGATAGCGGGATGGAAAAAGAAAAGAGAAGAATAAAATCAAATGGGGACGGGGGTTTTTTTTAAAACCCCGTCCCCATTGCAGTAATCAAAAACCGGGAAAATACGCACAAAGTATACAATGAACGTACCCTCTTGTGATTTTGAACAAAAGTAGATAAACACTTTTATAACATATGCCAAAATGGCAAAAAGCCTATTGACATTTTTCTCAGTAAGGAGTATTTTATAATCAAGATTTGGATACAAAATCAAACATCATATATCAAATATCAGACAGGGAAACGAATGTATGAAAATGAAATTTGTATCAGAGTAAATCGAACGAAATAATTACAAGGAGGTAATGAAGATGAGTCAGATAACAATTACATTACTGTTTCTGGCATTCGCAATCATCATGTTCATGCTTGAAAAGATTCCGCTTGGGGTAACATCGATGATTGTCTGTGTGGGACTGGTAGTCACAGGGGTATTAGACTGGCAGATTGCATTCTCTGGATTCATCGACAGCAATGTAATCTTATTTGTTGCAATGTTCATTGTCGGTGGAGCACTTTTTGAGACGGGGATGGCCAACAAGATCGGAGGAGTGGTAACACACTTCGCCAAGACAGAAAAGCAGCTGATCATTGCAATCATGGTGATCGTTGGAGTGATGAGTGGTTTCCTTTCCAATACAGGAACAGCCGCAATCCTGATTCCGGTAGTCATCGGTATCGCTGCAAAGTCAGGATATTCAAGATCAAGACTATTAATGCCACTGGTATTTGCAGCAGCTATGGGAGGTAACCTTTCACTGATCGGTGCACCTGGTAACATGATCGCACAGTCAGCCATGGAAAAGATTGGAATGAAGTTTGGATTCTTTGATTATGCGAAAGTAGGACTTCCGATTTTGATCGTAGGAATTATTTTCTTCGCACTGTTTGGATACAAATTCCTGCCGGATAAAGTGGACACAAGCAGTGAAGGAATTTTTGATGAGACAAAAGATTTCAGTAATGTTCCAAAGTGGAAACAGAACCTTTCACTGATCATCCTGTTATTAACACTTCTTGGAATGATCTTTGAAGAACAGATCGGTATCAAGTTATGTGTCGTAGGATGTGTGGGAGCACTTGCACTGATCGTAACAGGAGTTATCAGTGAAAAAGACGCACTGCTTTCCATCGATCTGAAGACGATCTTCTTATTCGGAGGTACACTTTCACTTGCTTCTGCACTGGAAGCAACAGGTGCCGGAGAATTGATCGCTGATAAAGTAATCGGAATGCTGGGAGACAACCCTTCACCATACATATTAACATTTGTAATCTTCATGCTCTGCTGTGTCATGACAAACTTTATGTCAAACACTGCAACTACAGCACTGATGGCTCCGATCGGAGTATCCATCGCACAGGGCATGGGTGCAGATCCAAGTGCCGTACTGATGGCATGTGTAATCGGAGGCTCCTGTGCATTTGCAACACCAATCGGAATGCCGGCCAATACCATGGTAGTAACGGCAGGAGGATATACGTTCAAGGATTATGCGAAAGCAGGTATTCCAATGATCGTAGTAGCAACCATAGTAAGTATGATCTTGCTTCCAATCTTCTATCCATTCTTCCCATAAGCTAAGAAGGAAGTATTTGACCTCTAATCTCCATAAAATGGAAGATGCAAGCAGACATACCTCTCATGACAGTATGTGATAAATTTTTCGCTGTATTTCATCACAATACTGTCGTGGGAATATAGATAGGAACCAATAATTTTTAATAGAATTTCAAGGAGGATATGAAAATGTCTAAAGAACAACAGGTAACACAACTTACAGATTATATGGCAAAATTTATTGCACATATCGCAAAGAAACTGCCGGATGATGTCATTGAGAAATTAACAGAGCTGCGTGAGAAAGAAGACAGCCCGCTTTCAAAGGTAATTTATGATACCATGTTCAAGAACCAGGAACTCGCTGTAAAACTGAACAGACCAAGCTGCCAGGATACAGGTGTATTACAGTTCTGGGTAAAATGCGGAACAAAATTCCCACTCATTGATGAGCTGGAAGGTCTTCTTAAGGATGCCGTTGTAAAAGCAACATTTGAAGCACCTCTCCGTCACAACAGTGTAGAGACATTTGACGAGTACAACACAGGAAAGAACGTAGGAAAAGGAACACCTACAGTATTCTGGGACATCGTTCCAAATTCAGATAAATGTGAAATCTATACATACATGGCAGGAGGCGGATGTACTCTTCCTGGAAAAGCTATGGTTCTGATGCCAGGTGAAGGATACGAAGGAGTAACAAAATTCGTTATGGACGTTATGACAACATACGGACTGAATGCCTGCCCACCGCTTCTCGTTGGTGTAGGTGTGGCAACATCAGTTGAGACAGCAGCACTTCTTTCTAAGAAAGCACTGATGCGTCCAATCGGATCACACAATGAGAACGAAAGAGCGGCCAAGATGGAAACGCTTCTCGAAGACGGAATCAATGCAATCGGCCTTGGACCACAGGGTATGGGCGGAAAATATTCTGTAATGGGCGTTAACATTGAGAACACAGCTCGTCACCCATCTACAATCGGTGTAGCTGTTAACGTAGGATGCTGGAGCCACAGAAGAGGACACATTGTATTTGATAAGGACCTGAACTACACAATCACAACACATACGGGGGTAGAATTATAATGGTAGAAGTAAAGAACGGTAAAAAAATCTTAACAACACCTATTTCAGCAGAAGATTTAAAAGATATTAAGATCGGCGACATCGTATATCTGAACGGAAGCATGACAACATGCCGTGACGTTGCACACCGCCGTCTGGTAGAAGAAGGAAGAGAGCTTCCTGTAGATGTAAGAAATAACGCAATCTTCCACGCAGGACCAATCATCCGTCCACTGGAAAATGACAAATTCGAAATGGTATCTGTAGGACCAACAACAAGTATGAGGATGGAAAAATTCGAGTATGAATTCGTAAAAGAAACTGGTGTACGTGTGATCATCGGTAAAGGCGGTATGAAGGAAAACACAGAGCGTGCATGTAAAGAATTCGGAGCAATCCACTGCGTATTCCCAGCAGGTAATGCCGTAGTAGCTGCTACAGAAGTAGAAGAGATCGTAAGAGCTGAGTGGAGAGACCTCGGAATGCCAGAGACACTTTGGAACTGCCGCGTAAAAGAATTCGGACCACTGATCGTTTCTATCGATGCAAACGGAGACAACCTCTTTGAAGAAAGAAAGGTTGAATACAATAAAAAGAAAGATGCTGCTACAGAAGAAATCTGCAAGCATGTAAGCTTTATTAAATAATTAAACTACAGTAAATCCTAAACAACCCTTTAAATTAATGTAAGTTTATGCAGTTATCCCCCGGGCTTTTCCTCCTAAAGAGCCCGGGGGATTTTCTTTGGGGACGGGGGATTTAAAAAAAAACTCCGTCCCAAATTGAAAATGTCCTGTCCCAAATTGAAAAAGCCCTGTCCCCTAGAAAAAATTATGTGGTATAATGCTCAAAGTTGAATTGATTTTGCATAAAAACTGGAGGAAGAATCAATGTTATATACAATCCCGGATTATTACCATGAATTTTCCTGTATTGCAGGAGAATGCGAAGATACCTGCTGTGCCGGATGGCAGATCGTAGCAGACGAAGCGGCATTGAAAAAATACAAAAAAGTGACCGGATCATTCAGGAAAAGATTAAGACGCTCCATTAACTGGAAAGAAGGAACATTTAAGCAGGACAAGAATAAGCGCTGCGCCTTTTTAAATGATGAGAATCTCTGTGATATGTACACGGCACTTGGGGAGAAAAGCTTGTGCAGAACCTGCAAGATGTATCCAAGACACGTAGAAGAATTTGAAGATGTCAGGGAGATGACGCTTTCGATATCCTGTCCGGAGGTGGCAAGGATTCTGCTTGGGAAAAAGGAACCGGTGCGCTTTCTGACTTATGAAAGCAATAAGGAAGAAGAATATGACGATTTTGATCCGTTCCTGTATTCAAAGCTGGTGGATGCAAGATCGGTGATGATAGATATCCTGCAGGACAGAAGTAAGAAACTGGATCTGCGTGTCGGACTGGTGCTGGCAATTGCGCATGATCTGCAGGTACGTATCAAGAGAGACGATATCTTTTCGATTGATGACGTATTTGAAAAGTATCAGACAGAGAATGCCATTCAGTTTGTAGAAGCAAAGTTAGCCGGAGAAGAGGACTATGCTTTTATTATGAAAATGTTCCAGAACCAGTATCTGATGGAACGGTTACGGGATGACTGGGAACCGCATCTTCTGGAAGCAGAGCAGATCTTATATGGAGAATCCGGATGTTATACATGTGATAAAAAGCATCCGTGGACACATGCGGAAAGTCATGAGAAGACGAAAGCAGAAGCAGATAAGAGAAAATATATGAAGAACAGGCAGGAATTTCATTCATGGCTGAAAGAACAGATGCCGGATTATGAGATTCAGTGTGAGCAGCTTCTGGTATATTTTATCAGTACGTATTTCTGCGGTGCAGTCTATGACGGAGAAGCATATGTAAAGGTGCAGATGGCGGTAGTCAGCGTACTTTTGATCCATGAACTTCTGATGGCGCAGTGGCTGAAGAATGAGAAGACATTGGAGATGGAAGATATTGTTGATACAGTATACCGCTATTCCAGAGAACTGGAGCATTCGGATCCGAACCTGAATCTGATGGAGAAACTGATGCGAAGAGATATAGTGCCGTGGTTTAAAGGGGAAAAATAATTTCTGAATGTAAAGGGGCATAGATGAGGAGAGAAGATTTCCAAGTCTGAAATTTTCTAAGTTGAAAATCAATGAATAATAGTTGCAAATGAAAGAAAGTTATGCTATAACTTTTAGCAGGGAATGAAGTTCTCCCTAAGTGAAAATATCTGGAAGAAAATGCCGGTGGCAGGTGTTGCAGATATAAGATACTTGAACCGCTTTTTTAGCTGATGACTTCTGCGAAATATAACGCAGAAAGTCTCAGCTTTTTTGTTGCATAAAGGATAAGGAGGAATTTTTATGTTACTAAGTGTTGCGCTGATCCTGCTCTGCGGAATGGGCATGAGCTGGATCTGTCAGAAATTAAAATTACCGGGGCTTCTGGGAATGCTTCTTACCGGGATTGTTCTCGGGCCGTATGTGTTGAATCTTCTGGATGAGAATCTGTTGAACATCTCATCAGAATTAAGAAAGATGGCACTCATCATCATCTTAATGCGGGCCGGACTGGGACTGGATATATCGGGACTTAAGAAAACCGGCCGTCCGGCAGTCATGATGTGTTTTGTACCGGCAAGCTTTGAATTATTAGGAATGCTGTTGCTGGCACCGAGGCTTCTGGGGCTTTCTTTACTGGAAGCAGCCATCTTAGGATCCGTTCTGGCAGCAGTATCACCGGCAGTTGTTGTTCCAAGAATGGTAAAATTAATGGAAGAAGGATACGGGACAGAAGAAGGCATTCCACAGCTAATCCTCGCCGGAGCATCTGTAGATGATGTATATGTGATTGTGTTATTTACAACATTTACAGGAATCATGCAGGGAAAAGGCGTATCTGTCGTAAGCTTCCTGAATATCCCGGTATCTATTATACTGGGAATCGTCATCGGACTATTTACCGGATGGATTCTTGCAAAATATTTTGAAAAAGTACATATCCGGGATACCGTGAAGGTGTTGATTCTGCTTAGTATCTCGTTCTTGCTGGTAGCAGTGGAAGACCATATGACAACGGCAATTACATTTTCGGCATTGATTGCAGTGATGTTCCTTGGAGTCAGCCTGCAAAAATACAGAGAACCGGTGGCAAAAAGGATATCGGTAAAATGTGGGAAATTATGGGTGGCTGCTGAAGTATTTTTATTTGTATTAGTTGGAGCAACCGTAAATATCGGATACCTTTCCCATGTAGGAATGAAAGCAGTACTTTTGATCTTTGGAGCACTGATTTTCCGAATGGCCGGAGTGTTCGTATGCCTTCTTGGAACGGATCTGAAAGGAAAAGAAAAGTTATTTACCATGATGGCATATACACCGAAAGCAACCGTGCAGGCGGCAATCGGTGGAATCCCGCTGGCACTTGGATTCGCATGCGGGGATGTGGTTCTGACGGTAGCGGTACTTGCAATCGTTCTAACTGCGCCGCTTGGAGCATTTGCAATAGATGCATCTTATAGAAAATGTTTGAGGCGGGGAAAATAATCATAAATGTATGGAAAGACAGTTGACAAATGGCAGTCACATGATATCATATAAAACATATAGGAAAAGAAAGAAAAACAATAATCCTATAATAAAACAGCATGAAATAAAAATAACTTAAAATAAAAAGACACAGATAATAAACGGAGGACTGCCATATGACAAGAGAAGAAGCATGGGAATTATTAACCGAATATAACCAGGATGAATTTCATCTCCAGCACGCACAGACGGTGGAGAATACAATGCGGTATTTTGCAAGAGAACTCGGGTTTGCAGAGGAAGAAGATTTCTGGGGAATCGTAGGACTTTTACATGATCTGGATTTTGAAAAGTATCCGGAAGAACATTGCATCAAATCACAGGAAATCATGAAAGAGCGTGGAATCGATGAGAAGATCATCCATGCAACAGCAAGCCATGGCTATGCGATTACAGTAGATATCAAACCAGAACATGAGATGGAAAAAGTGCTGTATGCCGTAGATGAGCTGACCGGATTGATCGGAGCAGTCGTATTAATGCGTCCGTCAAAGAGTGTACAGGATCTGACCTTAAAATCCGTAAAGAAAAAGTACAAGAGCAAGAATTTTGCCGCAGGATGTTCAAGAGAAGTCATTGAGCGAGGGGCAGATATGCTTGGATGGACACTGGAAGATCTGATCCAGAGAACGATTGATGCGCTGAAGACGTTTCAGGCATAAAATGAATAAATTCAGAAGCTTTGCATTTATCTGAAAATGTGATATCATAGTAACTAAGTAGGAGATGAAACGGGAAAATGCCCGGATGAAAGGTGAAGTACTATGAAGATATCAACAAAGGGCAGATATGCCCTAAGAATTATGATCGATCTGGCGGAGAATGCAAATGGGGAGTATATCCGGCTGAAAGATATATCAGCGAGACAGGGAATCACACTGAAATACATGGAACAGATTATGCCAATGCTGACGAAAGCCGGATATGTAAGAAGCTACCGTGGTAATAACGGAGGATATATGCTGGCAAAAGAACCGGAAGAATATACGGCCGGAGCTATTATCCGTACCACAGAAGGAAGTCTGGCGCCGATTGCATGTCTGGATGACGTGCCGAACCGCTGCGAGAGACAGGACCAGTGTTCGACACTTGGATTCTGGGAAGGACTTCAGAAAGTGATTGACCAGTATGTGGACAGTGTGACACTTGCGGATCTTGTAAAAGACCATGAAGAAAAATGTAAAAAGCTGGGATTGTAGATTGCGATGACAGAAGGAAAGTGTTAGATTCATGAAAATGCAGACATAAAATTTCTGAAAGTAAATAAGAGATTGAAATATAGCAGGTATAAAACCTATATAGGGATTTACATCTGCTATATTTTTATACCTCAATATGCAAGAGAAGCTGTCAATGGCAGGTCCTGTAGATCACCATATGCTCAAAAATAGTTGTTAATGAGAAATATATATTAAAAAATATAAATATAAGTGAGAAAAAATACTAGTTGGAAAATATGTAATGAACATCGAATAAAAAGTGGCATGGATAAAAACATAAAAACTGGCTGTTTTAAAAGTACCAGATGTGAGAGTATGATAGGACTCATAGAAATCACAAGGAAAATACATAAGAAAGGTATATGAATGATGAAAGAAAACAGATATGAATTAAATAAGCAGCTGGCACAGATGTTAAAAGGTGGAGTAATCATGGATGTAACTACTCCGGAACAGGCAAAGATCGCAGAAGAAGCAGGAGCTTGTGCAGTTATGGCACTGGAAAGAATCCCGGCAGATATCCGCGCGGCAGGCGGCGTATCCCGTATGAGTGATCCGAAGATGATCCGTGGAATCCAGGAAGCAGTATCCATCCCAGTAATGGCAAAATGCAGAATCGGACATTTCGTAGAGGCACAGATCCTGGAAGCAATCGAGATTGATTATATCGACGAAAGTGAAGTACTTTCACCTGCAGATGACATTTACCACATCAATAAAAAAGAATTCAAAGTTCCATTCGTATGTGGAGCAAGAGACCTTGGCGAAGCGCTCCGCCGTATCGCAGAAGGCGCATCTATGATCCGTACAAAAGGAGAACCGGGAACCGGAGATGTTGTACAGGCAGTACGTCATATGAGAGCCATGAATGCGGAGATCCGTCGTATCCAGAACTTAAGAGCAGATGAATTATTCGAAGCAGCAAAACAGTTACAGGTTCCGGTTGATCTTGTGGAATATGTTCATGAAAATGGAAAGCTTCCGGTCGTAAACTTTGCAGCAGGCGGAGTAGCGACACCGGCAGATGCAGCACTGATGATGCAGCTTGGAGCAGAAGGTGTATTCGTAGGATCAGGAATCTTCAAATCAGGAAATCCTGCAAAACGTGCAGCATCTATCGTTAAGGCTGTTACGAACTACACAGATGCAAAACTGATTGCTGAACGTTCGACAGATCTTGGTGAAGCAATGGTAGGAATCAACGAACAGGAAATTGAATTATTAATGGCAGAAAGAGGAAAGTAAGATGACGATTGCAATCTTGGCAATGCAGGGAGCATTCTTAGAACATGGACAGATGCTGGATCGTCTGGGCGTAGAACATTTTGAAATCCGTAAAAAAGAAGATCTGGAGCGTTCTTTTGACGGACTGATTCTTCCGGGCGGGGAAAGCACGGTTATGAGAAAGCTTCTGATCGAGCTGGATATTTACGATATATTAAAAGAGAAGATTGAAGACGGACTTCCGGTATTCGGAACCTGCGCCGGACTGATTCTTTTGGCAGAGCAGGTAGAAGATGGTGTTCCGTGCTTCGGCACAATGAACATTTTGGCAAAGCGGAATGCATATGGAAGACAACTTGGAAGCTTCTATACAGAAGATGAGATGAAAGAAATTGGAAAGATTCCAATGACATTCATCCGTGCACCGTATATTGCCGGTGTTTACGGAACAGCAGAGATACTGGCTGTAGTAGATGGAAAGGTTGTGGCTGCCAGACAGGGCAGCCAGCTTGCAACTGCGTTTCATCCGGAACTGAATGATGATACAAGTGTGCATGCATATTTTGTAGAACTGATAAAAGGAAGCAAGACACAGGTAGAGTGATTACCTGTGTCTTGCTTCCTTTTATCAGTTATCGAATGGGGTCCGGTAAAGAAGAAGCGGAAAAACTGGCGGTTTCTTTTCAGATTCAAAATCTTCTGGGTAAATATCCATATGAATTGTCCGGAGGGGAGAAACAGAGAACGGCTATCTGCAGAGCACTGGTAAATCAGCCGGATGTGATCTTTGCAGATGAGCCGACCGGAAACCTCGATTCCCGGTCAACCAAGATCGTAATGGATGTATTCAGCATGATCCATTCTAAGATGCACAAGACGATCATCATGGTTACACACGATATCAGTGTGGCAGAATATTCGGAAAGGATCCTTTATATAGAAGACGGTAAGATCACAGAAGACAGATAATATATATAAATTATTTCATTATTGTGTAGAAACAGAATTGCGTTCTACCAGCCTGACATCCAAAGTTACATTTTCGCTTGGTCTGTCAGGATCAGCAATATGCTCAAAAAGAATCTTGCATGTAATTTCCGCCTTTCTGTAGATATCCTGATGTATCGTAGTCAGCATATCGAATGTGGCACAAAAAGAAGGCAGGTTATCAAAACCAATCAATGATAACCGGGAAGGGATGGCAAGATTCTTTTTGGAAGCAATATTAGAAAGCTGTAATGCAATTTCATCGGAAAAGACAAACAGTCCGCTTGGAGGACAGTTATCCTGCAAAATGGAATCGATAATCTCGGAAGGTTCCATTTTTTCCATATCGTAAACATGATCCGGAGACAGAGAAATATGATGTTTGGCTAAAGTGTCTGTAAATCCCTGATAACGTTTGGTGATAACACCTCCGATCTTTGTAAAAGGTCCGACGAATCCAAGTGTTTTGTGTCCTTTTTTTAAAAAATAGTCTGCGGCGAGCTGTCCTCCCTTATAATCATCAATACCAATATTAATAAGTTGGCGTACATTACTGTAGCTGTCGATAAAGATCAAAGGAATCCGGTTGCTGTTTTGAATCTGTTGAACTTCTTCGTCAAACAGTCCAAGAAAAATTGCACCTTCTGCATTCCAGGAGCGGAGACGGAAGGTGATATCTGAAAAATCCTGAACAAAATGGAGCATGACATAGTAGCCCTGTCTTTGGATGATCTGTGTGATCAGTCCAAGAAAAGCTGCGTTGTAAGGATCGGTCAGCGGGTTTTTCGTATCGGAATCCCTAAGAATTACAGCAATGATCTGAGAGGATCTGGCTGCCAGACTTCGGGCGGATGAATTTGGAATATATCCCATTTCATCGGCGAGTGTACGGATCTTTTCAGCTGTCTTTTCGGATACTTTTCCTTCTTTTCCATTCATAACACGTGAGACGGTCATCATACTGACACCGGCACGTTCTGCAATATCTTTTAATGTAACCATAATGATTCTCCTAATAGGGTTAACGTTAATCTAAAAATTATAAATCTATTATACCAAAAAAAGATATATCATATATCATTTTGGGAAAAATAATTTCATAATTGTAAAAATAGACAAAAAACAACCTGCAAATTTAGATATAATGTAGAAAAGGAAAGGAATATTGCAAGAAACATTGACTTCACAACAATGAAGTGCTACTTTTGTTAATAAGGTTAGCGTTAACATGCGTAACAGTTAAATAGTTTCTAGGAGGAAGTATCATGAGAAAAAGAATATTGGCAATGTGTCTGGTCATTTCTATGTAGATGGCGATATTGTGCGGATGTGGAAAGACTGAAACGACTGCTTATAGTGGAAAAACGGATACAAAAGCCGATAAAGGAATGGCAGTTATGGGTGAGAATGTCACCTATGATCCGAATCACCTGGTAAATGACGGAAAGCCGGTGGAGTTGGACTGGTGGTTATGGGATGCTCCAGAGTTATTTGGAAGTATTGCAAAAGAGTACGAAAAGATCCATCCAAATGTGAAGATCAATATCATTAATAACCCATGGGATGGATTCTGGACAAAATTGCCGCTTGCATTACAGAAAGGAGCAAATGTTTTGTTGCAGGTGTTGCGGCAGGTTCTGTCAAAGGTTAAATAAATATAGAGGGAAAGGGAATAAAATGGAACAGTTATACCGAATCAATACAAATGGACAGGCGGATAAAGGAGCAATTGTCCAGGGAGAAAAATACAGATTTACACTGCTGACAGAAGAAATGATACGTCTGGAATATAGTGAAGACGGACAATTCGAAGACCGGGCGACGCAGTGTGTTGTAAACCGTAAGTTTGAAGTACCTAAGTATCAGGTCATTGAAAGTGAAGATTCATTGGAGATTATTACTTCTAAGATTCATCTTATTTATAATAAGAAAGAGTTTACCAATTATGGCCTGTCTGTGCAGGTCAGAGGAAATATCAGTGTATATCACAGTATCTGGCACTATGGAGAAGAGGCAACAGACTTGCGGGGAACGGCAAGAACGCTGGATGAGGCAGATGGTGCGATTGAATTAGAGCATGGCATTATCTCAAAATTCGGATATGGAATCCTGGATGACAGCAGATCGCTTGTGCTCACGGAAGATGGATGGGTAGAGCCAAGAAAAGAAAAATGTACAGATATCTATTTCTTTGGATACGGGCATGAATATCAGCATTGCCTGAAAGACTATTATCGTCTGACCGGCAATACACCGTTACTTCCAAGATATGCATTAGGAAACTGGTGGAGCAGATACTATCGTTATACGGCAGATGAATATAAAGATCTGATTACCCGATTCGAAAATGAAGAAATACCATTTGCAGTATCAGTCATTGATATGGACTGGCATCTGGTTGATATTGATCCGAAATATGGAAGCGGCTGGACCGGCTATACATGGAATAAAGAATTATTCCCGGATCCGAAGGGCTTCATGAGATGGCTTCATGATCACGGCCTAAAGGTAACATTGAATGTACATCCTGCCGATGGTGTAAAGGCTCATGAAGAACATTACCGTGAAATGGCAGAAGCTATGGGAAGAGACTGGAAGAAGGAGGAATCGGTGAATTTCGATATTACAGATCCGAAGTTCCTGAAAGCATACTTCCAGTATCTGCATCATCCGAATGAAGAGGACGGAGTTGATTTCTGGTGGGTAGACTGGCAACAGGGCGGTCTGAGTAAAATACCTGGTCTTGATCCACTCTGGATGCTGAATCATTATCATTATCTGGATAGTGCAAGAAGAGGAAAAAGGCCATTAACATTCTCAAGATATGCAGGAATGGGAAGTCACCGGTATCCGATCGGTTTTTCCGGAGACACGATTATCAGCTGGGATTCCCTGGCATTTCAACCATATTTTACTGCAAATGCAAGTAATGCAGGATATGGATGGTGGAGCCATGATATTGGTGGACACATGCATGGATATAAAGATGAAGAGCTTTCTACCAGATGGCTGCAATTTGGAGTATTCTCCCCGATTATGAGACTGCATAGTTCGAATAGTATGTTTACTGGGAAAGAACCGTGGAAATATAATAAAATCTCGGAAAATATCATGAAACGATATCTGAAACTTCGTCATGAGCTGATTCCGTATCTCTATACCATGAATTATCATGCAAGCCATGACGGACAGCCATTGATCAGACCGATGTATTACCTGGAGCCGGAGCGGCAGGAGGCATATCAGGTACCGAATGAATATTATTTTGGAACAGAAATGATCGCATGCCCGATTACAAAACCAATGGATAAAACGGCCGGGGCAGCATCCGTTAAGATATGGATTCCCGAGGGACAGTGGTTCGATTTCTTCAATGGCATGAAATATGAAGGCGGACGTATGCTGGAACTTTACAGGACACTGGAGGAGATCCCAGTGCTGGCAAAGGCAGGAGCAATCATTCCGATAGCAGATCTGACAGAATTTACAAATTCTGTAGAGAATCCGGGGAATATGACAGTCAAGGTATTTCCGGGAGCAAAAAATAGTTTTACGATGTGGGAAGACGAAGGCGATACCTGCGAAGATAAGTCGGAGAACTGGGCACAGACAGAATTTGAATGGGAAAATAAACAAAAATTCGTGATCCATGCGGCAAAGGGAAATCTTTCTGTAATTCCGACAAAGAGATCATGGAGACTTGAGTTCTACGGAATTATGAATCCGGAAGAGCTGGTTGTAACTGTAGGAGAAAATAAAATTGAAGCACAGACGGCATATGACCCAGAACGTCATATATATACAGTTGTAATTTCCAGACAGAATGTAACAGAGCAGATCTGTGTTACATTTGCAAAAGAAACTTCAATTGCAGAGAATGATAAAATAAGCGAGGTATACAAAGCATTATACCGTGCGGAGATAGAATACGATACAAAAGAAAAAATATATGCATATATGAAAGCCGGAAAAACACCGACAGAGATGATCGGAATCTTACAGACAATGCATCTGCCGGAATCCGTATGTGGTATGTTGAGTGAAGTGCTGTTAGCATAAAAGAGGAAAGAAATAGATGCAGATGAAAAGGTGAAGGAGATATGAAAGCTCCTTCATTTTTTGTGTGATAATTTACTACGTTAAAATTGTACAAAAATAAAAACAAATAAAATCTATAAAACATAGTTGACAAATAGGAAATATATGAATATAATACAAAACATATCAAATAGATAGGAAAACTAAAATATAAAAAGGAGAACAAAGCGATGGTAAGAAGATATGTAGAAACAAGCAAAAAGAACATGATGTGTTGTTGCTGTATGATGTCGATGATGAATACAGCTTATTAGTTATGCATATCATGTTACCTGAGATAAGATAGAGATAAGAAGAAGCGGGTACACGATATCAGGATGTATCCGCTTTTGTTATATCCAGATAAGCGGACACGATGAAAGGAGTTCGAAAATGGCAGTAAAACTGATTGATGAATTACAAAAAGAAATAAAAGCGTCCGGAAAAGCAGTTACGCAGGAAGCGTATGAAAAAGCATATGATCATACATTTCAGATCCTCGATAATCTGGAAAAGTTGTTGAATGACAACAGATACCTGGAAGGAAATGAGATTACAGAGGAAGACAAGCGATTATACGACATCTTGATCCGGTTCGATGCAGTCTATTATTTCAAACAGAGACTGAACAGAAATGTATTGAGGGATTATGACAACCTTTGGAATTACGCAAAAGAATTATACAGCATTCCGGAGTATAAAGAATTTTCAGATTTCGAAAAGATCAAACAAGAAGAACTTCTCGGAACCAAAGAAGAAAATCCATACCAGATCGTAGGACTTGGACCGGATGAAAGTTACTGGAATGAACCGAACAACAGAGCAGAGAAATTTGCTTAGAATACAGTATTGATAAGAAAGGAGAACGGCATGGCAAATATAGCAGATGACATTACAGAACTGGTTGGAAATACACCTCTTCTCAGATTACACAAATTTGAAAAAGAAGCAGGATTCGAAGGAAAGATCCTTGCAAAGCTGGAAGTATTCAATCCAACGGGCAGTGTGAAAGACAGAATTGCAAAGAATATGATCGAACAGGCTGAACGAGATGGAAGATTAAAACCGGGCGGAACAATCATTGAAGCCACAAGTGGTAATACAGGCATCGGCCTTGCGGCAATTGCAGCAGCGAAAGGATATCAGGCGGTCATCGTCATGCCGGACTCTATGAGTAAAGAACGAATCCGCATCCTGGAAGCTTACGGAGCAAAAGTAGTCCTGACACCAGGAGAAAAGAATATGGGCGGGGCGAATGAAAAAGCAGCCGAGATCCTGGAACAGACAGAAAATGCAATCATAACCGGACAAGGCGGCAACCCATCCAACCCGGAAGCACATTATCAGACAACAGGACCTGAGATATGGAAAGATACCGGTGAAAATGTGGATATCTTCGTTGCAACTGTGGGAACCGGTGGAACAATCAGCGGAACCGGAAAATTCTTAAAAGAAAAGAATCCGGATATCCAGATCATCGGCGTAGAACCGGCCGGATGCCCGGTGTTATCCGGTGGGGAAGCCGGACCACATAAGATCCAGGGAATCGGAGGAGGAGTGATTGCTCCGGTGACAGATGTAGACCTTCTGGATGAAGTGATTACAGTAACAGATGATGAAGCATATGAGACGGTAAGAAAAGCTGCTAAAAAAGAAGGAAGCTTCATCGGAATCTCAGCAGGAGCGGCACTCTTTGCAGCAGAAAAGGTTGCAAAAAGACCGGAAAATCAGGGGAAAACGATCGTAACAATCTTCCCGGATTCGGCAGACAGATATCTGTCCACAGATTTGTTTGAATAAAATAGAACAGATTAAAACAGAACGGATTAAGATAAAGAGAACATCAGACACAGATATCAATAAAGATAAAATGAAAGTACAAAGAAGATTCAGCAATATTTTTATAGAAGAAAGACAGACAAAAAAGGAGACAGTGACATGGCAGAATTTGATTATGAAGTAGTAAATGGAAGAAAGATAAGAGTTCGTCCGGTAGAGACGGTATCAGAGGTAGATGAAAATGGATATTTCATCCGTCAGCCAAATCATTTTACCGAAGGATTCGGAGAAGGAAAGAATCCGGTAGAAGCAGACAGATACAGACTGGTGTGGGCAAAGCTTTGCCATTGGTCTAACAGAGCATCCATCGTAAGAGAGCTTCTGGGATTAGACGAAGCAATCAGTGTGAACATGGTAGAGCACGCAGATCATGAGAAGAATCTCGGATGGGAATTCGTATATGACAAAGATAATGTTGATCCGGTCTTAGACATCCAGTTCTTAAGTGAAGCATACTACAAAGCAGATGATGATTACACAGGAAGAACAACAGTACCTGCACTGATCGACGTAAAGACAGGAAAAGTAGTCAATAACGATTACCACAAACTGACCAATTACTTCGAAGTGGATTTCAAACCATTCCACAAAAAGAATGCACCAGATCTTTATCCGGAAGAATTAAGAAAAGACATCGACGAGATGAACTACTGGTTATTCGATAACATCAATAACGGAGTATATAAGACAACGTTCTGCAGATCAAAAGAAGCATACTGGGATGCATACAATTCATTCTACGCAGCCATGGATCTGCTGGAAGAAAGACTGGAGAATCAGAGATTCTTATTCGGAGATTATGTAACAGACAGTGATGTAAGACTTTATGTAACACTTGCAAGACTGGACATCCGTTATACACACCAGCTTGGACATACAAAACATCCATTGTTTACTTACAAGAATCTGTGGGCATATGCAAGAGATCTGTATCAGATTCCTGCATTTAAGAACAATACATATTTTAAAGATTTTGCAAATCCAAATAATAAGAAAAAGGGCAGAACATTTGAGTCATTTAATGCAAGATTTTTAGATGAAATTGATTTTGAAGCGTATTGGGGAGCACCACACGACAGAGCAAGACTCAGCAGTGATCCTGGAAACAAATTCAAAATCGAAAAACAGGATTAAGATGAAGAATAAAGATAAGAAATCTGAAATTATATATAAGAAAAACAAGAGTGAAGACTGAAAGAGTCCATAACCAGCAGGATAGAAAGGCAGGAATCGTAAGATGGCAGAACATAAATATTATGAAGTAAACGGAAGACAGATCAGAGTCAGACCTACAGAATCTGGTCAGGAGATAGATGAATATGGTAACTTTCACAGACAGCCGAATCATTTTACCAAGGGATTCGGAGAAGGAGAAAATCCGGTAGAAGCAGACAGATACATCTTATTCTGGGGCAAGGGATGCAACTGGTCCAACAGAGCATCGATCGCAAGAGAGTTACTTGGACTTGATAAAGCAATCAAGGTAGAGATCGTAGACTGGGGCGATTATGAAAAGCCGCTCGGATGGGAATTCGTAAACTCACCAAATCACATCAACAAAGAGACAGGAGCACAGTTCTTAAGCGAATTATATTACAACGCAGACGATGATTATGAAGGAAGAACAACAGTACCTGCACTGGTTGATTACAAAGAAAAGAAGGTTGTAAATAACGATTACCACCATCTGACCAATCATTTTGAGACAGCATTCAAGCCATTCCATAAGAAGGGCGCACCGGATCTTTACCCGGAAGAATTAAGAGAAGAGATCGATAAACTGAATGTATGGTTATTTGAAAATGTCAATAATGCGGTGTATCGTGCACAGTTTGCAGAGAGCTTACAGGCATTCAAAGACGGATATGAGACATTCTTTGCAGGACTGGAAGCAATGGATAAGAGACTGGAAAATCAGAGATTCTTATTCGGTGATTACATTACAGACAGTGACATCCGCCTGTATACAACACTTGCAAGATTCGATTACAGCTACTCAAGAAACATCGGACCATGCAAGCACAGACTGGTAGATTATAAGAACCTGTGGCCATATGCAAGAGACCTGTATCAGATTCCGGCATTCAGACACAATACATACTTTAAAGACTTTGCTGCATCTGAAGATCTTACACATGCACCGGAAGATTACTGGGAGAATGTATACTACGACATCGTTGTACAGGAAACAGACTGGGATACCATCTGGAGCCAGCCAACCGGAAGAGAAGCGCTCAGTAAAGACCCTGCACACAAGTGGAAAGCAGAAATTTAGTTCATAAAAAGCAGGAGGAAGATGGAATGGAAGCAATCCGCGTAACAGATAAAGAATGGCAGCTCGCAGGAGTCCATTATGTGAGAACAGAAGCCATGTGCAATGGATTTGGCGTATCACTGGAAATGGAATTCGGCGAAGATAAAGCAGGAGATGAATATATACTGGTGCTGGATGGAACCCATCCGGTATCGACCTGCAGGTTACATCAGCTGGATGAGACGACCGGGAAGATCGAAAGAGTTGCCACACTGGAAGAGTACAGGGGACAGCATTACGGGGCAGCGGCAATCACCGCAGCAGAAGAGTGGTTCGCTGAACGAGGTGTAAAAAAGATTCTTATCAATTCCAGAACAGAAGCAGTCGGATTCTATGAAAAACTCGGTTATGCTGTAATTCCTGAGCAGATTACAGGAAGCGGCACATTCCAGTGTATTATGACAGAAAAATCTTTATAAGTAGAAAAAGGGAGAATGTATTATGAAAAGAAATAAATTAGTAAGCGTAGCAGCAATCACCGTAGCACTTGGAGTTCTTGCAACAGGATGTGGAGGATCCGGTTCATCAGGAAGTGACAGTAAAACTTCAGACGGGAACAAGACAATTACAGTAAAAGCAGGAACAGGAGGAAATGTTAAACCTTATACATATGTGGGAGAAGATAACGAACCAACCGGTTATGATATAGAAGTATTAAAAGAGGTCTTTGAACATCTGGATGGGTATGATCTTCAGATTGAAGTTACAGATATTCCTTCCGTATTTTCAGGTGTTACAAGTGGAACTTACCAGATTGGTGTAAATAACTTCTCATATAACGAAGAAAGAGCAAAATCATACCTCTATTCTTATCCATATGACAAGATCGGATATGTATTCATTACGAAGAAAGGTGCACCGGAAGTAAAGACATTTGCAGATGCGGCAGGAAAATCTTTTGAAGGACAGTCAGGTGTCAGCGTTACAACAGCAATTGAGGGCTGGAATGAAAAGAATCCAGATCAGAAGATTGATATCACTTACACAGATGCAGATACAGCGATTACATTACAGCACATCGAAGATGGCAGCGTAGACCTTGCAATCATCGATGCAGCAATGTACAACGCATACCAGAAAGAATACAACTATGACGTAGTTGCAAACCAGATTTCTGACGAAGATGCAAAAGCAATCGCAGACAATAGCTATGCTTATTACATTTTCCCGAAAGATCAGGAAGAACTTAGAGATAAAGTAGATGCAGAGTTAAAAGAACTGAAAAAAGACGGAACACTTACAGAATTAAGCCAGAAATATTTCGGACAGGATACAGCTCCGGAAGATGAACAGTTTGAAAGCACTCCAAACTAACATCAGTCTGGAACCCAGAAAGGAAGAATCAGCATGAGTAATTTATTTGATATCAAGATGGTATTTACACAGATACCGGATCTGTTAGCTTATCTGCCGGTGACACTGGAACTGGCAGTGGTATCCATGATCGTCAGCCTGATCTTAGGCCTGATCCTTGCACTGATCAAGATGAAAAAGATCCCGGTGCTGAAGCAGATCGCCAATCTGTATATTTCAGTCATCAGAGGAACACCGGTACTGGTACAGTTATATGTAACATATTTTGGTATTCCGATGATCTTAAAAGCCATCAACCTGAAGTATGGAACCAACTATAATGCCAATGGTGTGGCACCGATCATTTACGCATTCATCGCTCTGGCGGTCAATGAATCAGCGTACAACGCAGAGGTCATCAGAGCATCTCTGGAATCTGTACCAAAGGGACAGATTGAAGCGGCCAGTGCACTTGGTATGACATATTTCCAGGCATTACGAAGAGTGATTCTTCCGGAAGCAATCGTGGTGGCACTGCCATCACTTGGTAACTCCTTTATCGGTCTGATCAAAGGAACATCACTTGCATTCGTCTGTGCGGTTGTAGAGATGACAGCAGCAGGAAAGATCATTGCAGGACGTACATACCGTTACTTTGAGGTCTATGTATCTCTGGCAATTATCTACTGGGTTATTACGATTATCGTAGAGCAGGGAATCAAGCTGATCGAGAAGAAAATCCGCATACCGGAGAATGCACCGGCAATACAGACAGATGAGGGGGCATTGAACCAATGATTGAAGTAAAAAATATTTCCAAAAAATTCAATAATAACGTGGTCTTAAATGGCATCGATTTAAACATCAATAAGGGTGACGTTGTAGCAATCATCGGACCATCCGGAACAGGAAAATCAACGTTCCTCCGCTGCCTGAACAGACTGGAAAAGCCGGAAAGCGGAAGCATTACCATTGATGACTTGAATGTAGATCTGGCCCACAGTGATAAAAAGTCGCTGGTAGAACTTAGAAAGAAGACCAGCATGGTATTTCAGGGATTTAACCTCTTTTCTAAAAAGACAGCACTGGAAAATGTAATGGAAGGCCTGATCGTCGTAAAGAAAATGGACAAGAAGAAGGCAGAGGAGATTGCAAGAGAACAGCTTAAGAATGTAGGACTTCTGGAATGGGCGAACCATTATCCGGCACATTTATCCGGAGGACAGCAGCAGAGAGTTGCAATCGCAAGAGCACTTGCGATGGAACCGGAACTGTTACTTCTCGATGAACCGACATCCGCACTGGATCCGGAGCTTGTAGGAGAAGTACTGGATACAATTAAGAAAGCAGCGAATGAAGGATATACAATGCTTTTAGTATCTCATGAGATGAACTTTGTAAAGAATGTTGCAACAAGAGTTATCTTCCTTGAAAATGGTAAGATCATCGAGGACGGATCTCCGAAAGAAGTATTCAATCATCCAAAGAGTGATCGTGTGAGAGAGTTCTTTGCGAAGATTAACCGTATGGTGGAGCCGGAATATTCGATCTAGAAATACGACAATACAAAATATAACATGAAGATACCGGGATTTTAAGAAAAGGAGACTATTCTTTATATCTTTAAAATCCGGCAGGTATCTTTTGTTATATCTGAGGACGCAAGGAAGATTGCAGGATTCCAACATTATGTAGAAAAGTATATCAAAGGCGGAGGAGAGAATCGAGTATGGACATTTGGATAAAAACGGACAAAGAAAATGTGGACTGGAATGAAGTGGCGGATATTCTGGATGAAAGCCACTTAAGTCATTATGATCCGGGAACAGAAGAAAAGATATTTCGCAACAGTTATGCGGTTACATTCATTTGCGATGGAGATAAGATCGTCGGATGTGGAAGGGCATTGTCAGATGGTGTATGCCAGGCTGCGATTTACAATGTAGCGTTAAGACCGGCTTATCAGGGAAATGGTCTTGGAAGAGCCATTATAGAGTCACTTTTAGATCAGGTAAAAGGATGCAATGTGATACTGTATACACATCCGCAGACCCTTGCGATGTATGAAAAATTCGGATTCCGCAGACAAAAAACAGGATTTGCGCTGTATGCAGGAGGCGAAGAACAGTTGCAGTGGATGGAAGAAGAGGGCTTCCTCTTACCGGACGGATACAGATTCGGAGATAACGAATACGAAAGGAGACCAAAAGAATGAGAATTTCATCAGATAAATGGACAGGAAAAGAAGTAGACAAAAGCGGAAAATTCGTAAGACAGAAGAACAGGTTTGATACACCGTTCGGAGAAGAAGAAGGACAGCTTCCGGTAGAAGCCGGAAGATACAGACTTCTCTGGGCACCTGTATGCCCATGGGCACACAGAAGTATCATCGTAAGAAAATTACTGAGACTTGAAGATGTGATCAGTGTCGGAAAAGCAGATCCAAAACGTCCGAATGTACCAAGAAGCGACTGGGCATTTACCCTGGATGAAGGTGACGTAGATCCGGTACTTGGAATCCATTACATCAGCGAGGTATATCTGAATGCAGATCCGGATTATCAGGGAAGATTCACGGTACCGGCACTGGTTGATCTGAAGACAATGAAGGTTGTAAATAACGATTACTTTCATCTGACACTGTATTTTGAAACAGCATGGAAGAAATATCACAAGCCGGGAGCACCGGATCTTTACCCGGAAGAGTTAAGAGAAGAGATTGATGCACTCAATGATATCATATTCAGAGAAGTGAATAACGGAGTGTACAAAGCAGGATTTGCCAGAAATCAGGAAGCATACGAGGAAGCTTATCGTACAGTATTCAACCGTCTGGACTGGCTGGAGGAAAGACTGGCAGACAGAAGATATCTGTTTGGAGATAAGATTACGGAATCCGATGTCAGATTATATGTAACACTGGCAAGATTCGATGTGGCTTATCACAATATTTTCCGTGTGAATAAGAAACGTCTGAGAGATTATGATAATCTGTGGGCTTACGCAAGAGATCTGTATCAGACACCGGGATTCGGAGATACGACAGACTTTGCTGCGATTAAAAAGCATTATCATATTGACTGCAACCCGGGAAATATCCATCAGATCATTGCCAAAGGCCCGGATGAAGAAGCGTGGCTGCTTCCACATGGAAGAGAGAAACTTTCAGAAAAATAAAGTATAATAGATTATTAAAATAAAAAACTGTTTGGTTATGAATGTATGGTAACCAGACAGTTTTTTTGTGATATAAAAGTATACACGGAAAGATATCGGGTTGTATAATATTTGTAAGAGACAGCTTATATGATTAAATGGATAGAGCATATCTGAAAAATCTTTTTTGTAATCTATATGTTCTACATTGCAGTATATTTTGTGGAAAGTATTTTTCAGACACATTCATATTAAAATTTCGGAGGACTACGTTTTTGGAATAATTTAAGAATCGGAGGAGTGAAATATATGTATGAGCAGGATTACATAATAAGGATGAATAATGAAGTTATCAGAACAATGGTGAAATTATTATTAAACAAGGATATAGGAACACCTGTAGATATTTCAGAGGGAACAATTAAAAGTGAAAACAAAAAAATGTTAGAACTTGCGAACGGACAAAGTGGTATAGAAGATATTAAGAAGCAGGAAGAGGAGATACTAACACTTGTAGATGCTGGTAAAGAAGGAGCTTTAGAAAAAGCACTTGTATTTTATGGATACCTAAATGAATTGACGGAAGATGAATTGTTATCAAAGAATTATAGTCACGAAAAAATAAAAGAAACACTGAAGATGATTGCGGAGCGTTATGGAATATTAAATGTTATTGATTTGATATATTATAAATAAAAACATACTTGACAAATATGACATAGCGGTAATATAATAAAGCTAATCCATAAAACCTATCAAAATAATAGGAAATATAAGGATTGGTTTTATTTAGTTTAAAGAACGGAAGGGAGCGTGCAGGATAATGACAAAAGAAAAGCGAATGTGGGGACGAATGCGATGTTGTTGCGCTTGCGCGCATGAAAAATAAAAATTACAAAAACATACTAAACATAGTTGACAAATAGGAATTAAAGTAGTATAGTAAATTCATCAAGAAAACATACCAAAAAAGTAGGAAAGGTAGGAAGCAAAATGTCAAAGATTTATAAAGGAACATTAGGACTGATCGGAAATACACCACTGGTGGAAGTAGTAAACATAGAAAAAGAACTTGGTTTGGAAGCAACACTTCTTGTAAAGCTTGAGTACCTCAACCCGGCAGGAAGCGTCAAAGACAGAATTGCAAAAGCAATGATCGAAGATGCGGAAGAAAAAGGAATCTTAAAAGAAGGTTCTGTGATCATCGAACCAACATCCGGTAATACAGGAATTGGTCTTGCATCTATTGCAGCAGCAAAAGGATACAGAATCATTCTTACGATGCCGGAGACGATGAGTGTGGAAAGAAGAAACATCCTGAAAGCTTACGGTGCAGAGATCGTACTTACCGAAGGAGCAAAAGGAATGAAGGGAGCCATCGCAAAAGCAGATGAGCTTGCAAAAGAGATTCCGAACAGCTTCGTTCCTGGACAGTTTGTAAATCCTGCTAACCCGGCTGCACATAAGAAGACAACAGGTCCTGAGATCTGGAACGATACAGACGGAGCAGTCGATATTGTGATCGCAGGTGTCGGAACAGGCGGAACACTTTCCGGAATCGGTGCTTACTTAAAAGAGCAGAAACCAGAAGTTCAGATCGTAGCTTTGGAGCCGGCTTCCTCACCGGTACTTTCAGAAGGAAAAGCAGGCCCGCATAAGATTCAGGGAATCGGAGCCGGATTCGTTCCGGATACATTAGATACCAAGATCTATGACGAAATCTACAAAGCAGAAGCAGACGAAGCATTTGAGACAGCAAAACTTCTTGCGAAGAAAGAAGGAGTTCTGGTAGGTATTTCATCAGGAGCTGCACTTGCAGGAGCTATCGCACTTGCAAAACGTCCGGAGAACAAAGGCAAGACAATCGTAGCATTACTTCCAGATTCAGGTGACAGATATTATTCAACACCATTATTTACAGAATAAAAAGATATAGAATCCAAGACAGAACGGACAGTATCAAGAAATAACGATAAAATTATGAAGAAAAAGGAGATCAACCCAATGAGCGAAAAAATCACAAGAGAAAATAGAGAGTTAAAATTTGAAACATTACAGTTACACGTAGGACAGGAAAGTCCGGATCCGGTTACAGATGCAAGAGCAGTGCCGATCTATCAGACATCTTCTTATGTATTCCGCAACAGTGATCATGCAGCAGCACGTTTCGGACTGGCAGATGCAGGTAACATCTACGGACGTCTGACAAACCCTACAGAAGACATTTTTGAAAAACGTATTGCAGCACTGGAGGGTGGAGTTGCAGCACTGGCAGTAGCATCCGGAGCAGCAGCAGTAACATACACGATCGAGAATCTCGCACAGAATGGAGATCATATCGTAGCAGCTAAGAATATTTACGGTGGATCTTTTAACCTGTTAGAGCACACACTTCCACAGTATGGAATTACAACCACATTCGTTGACATCTTCGATTATGATGCAGTAGAAGCAGCAATCCAGGACAATACAAAAGCACTCTACATCGAGACACTTGGAAATCCAAACTCAGATGTTGTAGATATTGAGAAGATTGCAGATATCGCACATGCGCATAAGATTCCGCTCGTTGTAGATAATACATTTGCAACACCTTACCTTGTAAGACCGATCGAGTACGGTGCAGACATTGTCATCCACTCAGCAACAAAATTCATCGGTGGACACGGAACAACAATCGGCGGTGTCATCGTTGACAGTGGTAAATTCGACTGGGAAGCATCAGGAAAATTCGCTTCTCTTACAGAGCCAAACCCAAGCTACCATGGAATCAGCTTCACAAAAGCAGTAGGACCTGCAGCATTTGTTACAAAGATCCGTGCGATCCTTTTAAGAGATACAGGAGCAACCATTTCTCCGATCCATTCATTTATCTTCTTACAGGGACTCGAGACATTATCATTACGTGTAGAGCGTCATGTTGAGAATGCACTGAAAGTAGTAGAATACCTGAACAACCATCCACTGGTAGAGAAGGTTAACCACCCGGCTGTATCGGATGATCCGGAACAGCAGGCATTATATAAGAAATATTTCCCAAATGGCGGAGGATCTATCTTCACATTTGAGATCAAAGGTGATGCACAGAAAGCAAAAGATTTCATCGATAATCTGGAACTCTTCTCACTGCTTGCTAACGTTGCAGATGTAAAATCTCTGGTTATCCATCCGGCAACAACAACACACAGCCAGTGCACAGAAGAAGAATTACTGGATCAGGGAATCAAGCCAAATACAATCCGTCTGTCAATCGGAACAGAGCACATTGACGACATTATCCAGGACCTGGATGAGGCATTCAAAGCCGTAGAATAAGAAATAATGAAGGAGTGTGGAGATATACATGAAACTTTCAATGAAAAGCAGATATGGCCTGAGAGCGTTGATCGATCTGGCCATCAATTCAAAAACTGAACAGGTGGCGCTCAACAGCATTGCAGAGCGGAACAAGATATCTCCACAGTATCTGGAACAGGTATTTGCAAGTCTCAGAAAAGCAGGAATTGTAAAGAGTATCAAAGGCTCCCAGGGCGGCTATTTCTTAAGCCGTCCGCCACAGGAGATTACCGTTTCTTCTATTATAGAAGCTTTGGAAGGTGACTACCGCATCGAAGATGAGGAGCTTCCGAAAGAAGGTAAATATACCGGGAGTGTCAAAGCAATCCAGAAACTGGTGATCGACAGGGTAAATGACAGTGTGACAGAGATTCTCCAGTCAGTAACCTTGCATGATCTGGAGAAAGAGTATCAGGAATACATTGATTATGGACAGGATATGTATTATATATAACATCAGTTCACACAAGCGTTGAAAGACTTGCAATTTGTGCTTGCACAAGGATTGCAGGTCTTTCTAACGCTTGGGGGGAGCACCCGGAGAAAACAACAAAACATACTGTATTAGCGGGAAACCACTGGTACAGTATTCTTTTTTATGGTAAACTTTTTTAGCGTATAGTTGAAAGATATCAAAACACATTTTAGTTCCTTGACAGACAGGGAAAAACATCATATAATACCAGATAAATAACAAAACCTATCTGGTTAATAGGAATATATACTGCATGAACAGTAACCCAAAAAGAGAGGTTAAAAGATATGAAGACAATCACGATAGAAGAGTTATTACAATTAGATCAGAATACAATCACAGTACTGGACGTACGTCCTGCAGATGCATATACCAGAGGCTCTGTACCGGGAGCGGTCAGCATCCCGCTTGCAGAAGTAGAAGAACGTATGGAAGAACTTCCGAAAGAAAAGCCGGTGTATGTATTATGCCATACTGGTGAATGGAGTGTCGATGCTGTTTATGAACTGGAAGCAGCCGGATATGATGCGGCGAATATTGAAGGCGGATACCGTTCTTTTTTGAGAAAGAAACTAAGTGAGTTCGTACAGGATGAAAATACTACCGGAGAGAAGCAGAAAGAGATTGAACGCAGTATCATCAAGAAATTCCGCAAGGGAATCTGGAGAAAGTTCACGAAAGGGATCAGAGAATACGATCTGATCCAGGACGGAGATAAGATTGCAGTCTGTATTTCCGGTGGAAAAGATTCCATGCTGATGGCAAAGCTTTTTCAGGAACTGTTAAAACATGGCAAAGCGAATTTTGAATTAGTATTTCTGGTAATGAATCCGGGATACAATGAAGATAACTGGAAGATCATCCAGGATAATGCCAAAGTACTTGGAATCCCGCTTACGGTATTTGAGACACAGATATTTGATACAGTAGCAGATATTGACAAGAATCCATGTTACCTTTGCGCGAGAATGAGAAGAGGTTATCTATACTCTCATGCAAAAGAACTGGGATGTAATAAGATTGCGCTCGGCCATCATTTCGACGATGTGATTGAGACGATCCTTATGGGGATGTTCTACGGCGGAAAAGTGGAGACGATGATGCCGAAGCTCCATAGCCAGAATTTCGAGGGTATGGAGCTGATCAGACCAATGTATCTGATCAAGGAAGATGACATTATAGCATGGAGGGATTACAATCAGCTCAACTTCATCCAGTGCGCATGCAGATTCACAGAGAACTGTGTATCTTGTGGCGGCGGAAGAGGTTCCAAACGTGACGAGATGAAGGAGCTGATCAAGGAATTCAGAAAACAGGGAGATATTATTGAAAAGAATATTTTCCGGAGTGTACATAATGTCAATTTAAGAACGATTATCGGATACCACAAAGATGACATGGAATATAATTTCCTGGACGATTACAATGAAAGAGGTAAATAAATAATGAATTACGGATTTGAGACACGATGTATACACGGGAACGGAACAGATGAAAAGACACATTCTTACGGTTCAGTAGCAGTACCGATCTATCAGGCAGCGACATTTGCCCATCCTGGTATTGGACAGTCTACCGGATATGACTATACGAGAGAGAGCAACCCGACAAGAACAGAGCTTGAGCATACGATGTCGGCACTGGAAGGTGCGGTAGATACTGTAGCATGCGCAAATGGCATGGCTGCGGTAGGTCTTTGTCTGGAGTTATTTGACCGCGGGGATCATATCCTTTGTACAGATGATCTGTATGGCGGTTCTGTCAGAATGTTTGAATCTGTCGGCGGGAAGAGGGGATTGGAGTTCTCTTATGTAGATACTGCGGATGCAGATCTTGTAGAAGCAGGTATCCGGGAGAATACAAAAGCACTTTATATCGAGACACCAAGTAACCCGACCATGCGTGTCACAGATCTCAGAAAGATGAAAGAAATCGCAGATAAACATGATCTGAAGATTATCGTTGACAATACATTTCTTTCACCATTATTTCAAAGACCGATTGAACTGGGAGCAGATCTGGTTATCCACAGTGGAACAAAATTCCTTGGCGGACATAATGACACACTGGCAGGATTCCTGTGTTCGGCGGATGAAGAGACAGCGAAGAAGATCCGTTATATATATAAGACAGTCGGAAGCTGTCTTGCACCATTTGACAGCTATCTGATCTTGCGTGGAATTAAGACATTGTCTGTAAGATTAAGAGCACAGCAGGATAATGCGATGAAGATTGCGAACTGGTTAAAAGGACATAAAAAAGTAAAACAGGTCTATTATGTAGGCTTGAAAGAACATCCGGGATATGAAGTAAATGCATCACAGGCAAGCGGATTCGGAAGTATGATTTCTTTCAAAGTAGATAGTGAAGCAACAGCAAGGAAACTCCTGGAAAGTGTGAAACTGATCGCTTATGCGGAAAGTCTCGGAGGCGTAGAGTCACTGATCACTTACCCGATGCTTCAGACACATGGAGATCTGCCGGTAGAAGTAAGAGAGAAGCTTGGAATCACAGAAGATTTCTTAAGATTGTCAGTTGGAATTGAAAATGCAGATGATCTAATCGCAGATCTTGAGCAGGCACTTGCGTAGGAGGATATACAGATGAAGTTCGATTTTGACAAAGTAGTAGACAGACATGGAACAAAATGTCTGAAATATGATTTTGCAAAAGAAAGAGGAAGAAGCGATGATATGCTTCCGCTCTGGGTAGCAGATATGGATTTCCCGACAGCACCGGGAATCCAGGAAAGATTAAGTGAAGCAGTTGCTCATGGAATTTACGGATACAGCGAAGGAAAAGACGATTATTTCCTGGCAGCAGCCGGATGGTATGAGAAACATTTCGGATGGAAAGTGGAAAAAGAATGGCTGATCAAGACACCGGGCGTGGTATTTGCACTTGCTATGGCAGTGAAAGCTTATACAGAAGAGGGCGACGCAGTCCTTCTGCAGCAGCCGGTATATTATCCATTCAGCGAGGTGATCACAGATAATCACAGAAGACTGATCAATAATCCACTTCAGCAGGTAGACGGACATTACAAGATCAACTTCGAAGAATTCGAGCAGAAGATCGTAGATGAAAAGGTAAAATTATTCTTAATGTGCAGTCCGCACAACCCGGTTGGACGTGTATGGAAAGAATGGGAGCTTCGTAAGATCGGAGATATCTGTCTGAAACACAACGTACTGGTAGTCAGCGATGAGATCCACAGTGATTTCACATATGGAGACAATGTACACCATGTATTCGCATCGTTGGATGAAAGATATGCAGCGATCACTACTACATGTACTGCACCAAGCAAGACATTTAACATCGCCGGACTTCAGATTTCGAATATCTGGATTTCGAATCCGGAACTTCGTGCAAGATTCCAGGCAGAAGTGACGGCAGCCGGATACAGTCAGGTGAACCTGATGGGACTGGTAGCATGCCAGGCAGCGTACGAAACAGGTGAAGAATGGTTGAAAGAATTAAAACTCTATCTGGCAGAGAACCTGGATTACGTCCGTACATTTTTAAAAGAAAATCTTCCGGAGATCAAGCTGACAGAGCCGGAAGGTACCTATCTTCTGTGGCTGGACTTTAAGAGTCTTGGCATGAAAGAAGAGCAGTTAAAAGACCTGGTAGAGAACAAAGCAAAGCTCTGGCTTGACAGTGGGGCGATGTTTGGACCGGACGGAGAAGGATTTGAGCGTATAAATATTGCGTGTCCACGAGAAATTTTAAAACAGGCATTGACACAACTGGCTAATGCGGTGCATGATAGATAAGTGAGAATGCGTTAAAGAAGGGAATTTTTCATGAAGAATCCACTGCACTATCAATTTTCCGAATATGACTGCGGACCAACAACGATGCAAAATGCAATCAGCTATTTATTTGAGAGGGAGGAGATCCCGCCGGAGATACTTAGAAATATTATGCTATATTGTCTGGACTGCTATAGTTCTGACGGTAATCCGGGTGAAAGCGGAACTTCCTGTGCGGCAATGATGTTCTTAAGTAACTGGCTGAACAGTATGGGCAATATCGATAAACTGGCTGTTTCCAGCAAATATCTGTCCGGGAAATCCGTCTATATCGGAAATGAAAGTTATGTGAACGATGCACTAAAACGCGGAGGTGCCGTTGTGTTGCGTCTGTATACAGATGAGTGGCATTATGTGTTGCTGACCGGAATAGATGGTAAAAATGTGCGGATGTTTGATCCTTATTACTGCGACCAGGAGTATGAACAGAAAGATATCATCAGAGTTCTGGATCAGCCGGCGAGCTGCAATCGGATCGTACCGTGGAAGTATTTTAATAAGACGGCACTTAACATGTATTCCCTTGGACCGTACGATGGGCGGGAAGCTGTCATTTTATTTAATGAAAAGACAAGACTTACGGAAGAAGAGACCATCGAATACTTTATTTAGAGGTGAAAGTCGGAAATGAACGAAGAAATCAAAAATGAAATCCAAAAACTGAAAAAGGAAAAAGATGCTGTAATCCTGGCACATTATTATGTAGATGGGGAAGTACAGGAGATTGCAGATTATGTAGGAGACTCTTATTATCTTGCAGAGATCGCAACTAAAGTTCCGGAGAGCACGATTGTTTTCTGTGGAGTCTCTTTCATGGGAGAAAGTGCGAAGATCCTGAATCCCAAGAAGAGAGTCGTAATGGCAGACGGTCATGCAGACTGTCCGATGGCACATATGGTAGATGTGGACAAGATCAGAGAAGTAAGAAAAGAATATCCGGATGTATCCGTAGTCTGTTATGTGAACTCGACTGCAGAGATCAAAGCAGAATCCGACGTCTGTGTAACATCATCCAATGCACTGAAGATTGTAAAGAATCTTCCGAATAAAGATATCTTCTTTATCCCGGATGAGAACCTTGGCCGTTATGTGGCAAGCCAGCTTCCTGAGAAGCACTTTATCTTCAATGATGGATTCTGCCACGTACATAAGAGCATCCATAAAGAAGAACTTCAGAAAGCCAAAGAAGCACATCCAGAAGCACTTGTACTGACACATCCGGAATGTACGGGAGATATTCTGGAATTATCCGATTTTATCGGAAGCACATCACAGATCATCGATTATGCGACAAAGTCAGATAATAATACATTTATCATCTGTACCGAGATGGGTGTGTTCTATGAACTGCACCAGAAGAATCCAGAGAAGAAGTTCTACTCTGTAGGACACAGACAGTTCTGTCCGAATATGAAGATGGTACGTCTGGAAGGTGTAAAAGAAGCACTCGAGACTATGCAGCCGGAGGTCAATCTCGGTGAAGAGATGCGCCAGAAAGCAGCACTTCCACTGGAGAAGATGCTGAAGCTGGCAGCACAATAAGCCAGGGTAAGCCAGGGGGACGGGACAAGGGGTTTTTTTAGTGTCCCGGTGGCCCAAGTAAGAAGAAAAATTTGATTACACAATTGGATTACACATAGAAAGACTTCGTATCTAACAGGGGATACGAAGTCTTTTTTTACGGAATACAGTTGAATTGTTCAAAACCGACAGTAGAGCGTTGGGAGAGAAGTGAAGACGTTATCCGCGGACCAATTGTTCCATTTCTTAAGATGGTGCAGAAGTACCCGGAATATGAACAGGAAGTTAAAGTTCCGGAAAAAGTGTGGCCTATCAGAATCTGGTACAAAGCGGATTATACAGGATACGAAGGACTGGCAGAGTATATGATATCGCATCTTCTGAAAAAGTCTACGTTGGCTGAACAAGAATTTGTATGTTATGACCTGGAAGAAATCAAATATGGAACGATGGTTTATAATTAATAAAGGAATATTACAAAAGAGAGGTAGTAGCGAATGAAATTTCATAGTTTGTAATTGAGATTAGAGGAAAATGTTTCGGACAATTGAAGCCGGTGGCAGGTTCTGTAGATAAGGAATTTCCGGATTTTGCAATAATATGGAAAAAGAAATAGAAATTTTACTTTACAAAGCACATATAAAGTACTAAAATAAAAGAAAAGATATCTTCAGGGCAGGGTGAAGTTCCCTACCGGCGGTAAAGCCCGCGAGCCGAAAGGTATGATCCGGTGAGATTCCGGAGCCGACAGTACAGTCTGGATGAGAGAAGATGATGGTACAGTTAAGTTTTGCAATGAATGTAGTATCAAAGCTCTGAGATGGTAATCCATTTCAGAGCTTTTTGTAAAATAATATTTTAGAGAAACATTTATCAATTTTGTAAAACAAATCGTGCCCCCTGTAGATAATCTACAGGGGGTTTTGCATAGTAAAGTATGCAAGAAAAGCTGTTCTTTTGTATATCAAAATAAGAATTGAAATAAGAATTGAAATAAGAAAGAAGGAATAGAAGTGACAGATAAAGATTACATGCTCCGGGCAATCCAGCTGGCCAAAAAAGGAGAAGGCTGGACGAATCCGAATCCAATGGTAGGTGCAGTAATTGTAAAAGATGGGAGGATCATAGGAGAAGGTTATCATAGAAAATGCGGAGAACTTCATGCAGAACGTAATGCATTCGCATCTCTTACAGAATCAGCGGAAGGCGCAACGTTGTATGTTACACTGGAACCTTGCTGCCATTATGGTAAGACTCCACCATGTACAGAAGCAATTATTGAACAAAAGATTAAAAAAGTAGTGATTGGTTCCAGAGATCCAAATCCGGAAGTAGCTGGAAAAGGTGTACGGATACTGAGAGAGGCTGGTGTTACCGTAACAGAAGATTTTATGAGAGACGAATGTGACCGCCTCAATCCGGTATTTTTCCATTATATTACAACGAAGACGCCTTATGTGGTGATGAAATATGCAATGACGCTGGATGGAAAGATTGCGACGAAAACAGGCGCATCAAAATGGATTACCGGGGAAGCAGCAAGAGCAGAAGTACAGCAGATGCGCCACCGGTATATGGGCATCATGGCCGGTATCGGAACCGTGCTTGCGGATGATCCAATGTTGAATGTCCGGGTAGAAGGTTTGAAAAGCCCGGTCAGGATTCTGTGTGACAGTAAGCTTAGAATTCCGCTTGACAGTCAGATTGTAAAAAGTGCAGGAAAGTACCGGACAATCGTAGCTTATGCGGATTTTGGAAATGACAAAGAGAAACAAGAAAAAACAGATATATTACATGCCATGGGAGTAGAGACTATCTGCTGTCCGGATGAGAATTGTCAGATAGATCTTAAGAAACTGATGCATGATCTTGGAAATGAAGGCATTGACAGTATCCTTCTGGAAGGAGGAGGAACGTTAAATGACAGTGCGTTGCGGGCAGGAATCGTAAAAGAAGTACAAGCCTTTATCGCACCAAAGATATTTGGCGGCATGAATAGTAAGACACCGGTGGAAGGCATCGGAGTTGATATTCCTTCCGAAGCAGTGAAATTAAAATATACAGATATCTGTCAGATCGGGGAGGATATTAAGATTACATGTCAGGTGTGTGAAAAAGAACAGGAGGAGTCATGTTTACAGGAATCGTAGAAGAGAAAGGAAAAGTCCGGTATATGCAGCTTAACGGAGAATCGGGAGTTCTGGCGGTGAAAGCAAAAAAAGTGCTGGAAGGTACGAAGATTGGTGACAGCATCGCAGTAAATGGAGTGTGTCTGACGGTCACATCACTTCAGCCGGATGGATTTACTGCGGATGTGATGGCAGAGACAATCCGACGGAGCAGTCTTGGAAGCTGCAAGGCCGGAAGTTATGTGAATCTGGAACGGGCAATGGCAGCAGATGGAAGATTCGGAGGGCATATTGTAAGTGGCCATATTGACGGAACCGGTGTGATACGCTCCATGATCCGGGAAGAGAATGCCATCTGGGTGTCTATTGGGACATCACAGAAGATATTACATCTGGTCGTAGAAAAAGGATCTATCTGTATAGATGGAATCAGCCTGACAGTGGCGAAAGTGGACGAAGCAGGTTTTCAGGTGTCAGTCATTCCTCATACAGGAGAAGAAACTACGCTTTTGGAAAAAGCGCCGGGTGATCCGGTCAATCTGGAAAATGATGTAATCGGTAAATATGTAGAAAGGCTGCTTGGCATTGATAAAAATAAAGAAGAAAAAAAAGAATCCGGAATTACGATGGAGTTCCTGGAAAAATTCGGATTTTAGAACAGGAGGATATATATTATGTCACAAAAGTATCAATACAACACAATTGAGGAAGCATTAAAAGACTTACGGGAAGGAAAGGTCATCCTGGTTACGGATGATCCGGACCGGGAGAATGAAGGAGATCTGATCTGCGCGGCAGAATTTGCAACACAGGAAAATATTAATTTCATGGCGACTTATGCGAAGGGACTGATCTGTACACCGATGAGTGCGGAGATTGCAGCGGATCTGAATTTTCCTCCGATGGTTGCGGAGAACACAGATAATCACAGTACAGCATTTACCGTGGCAGTGGACCATGTGGACACAACGACTGGTATCTCGGCAGCAGAACGTTCGTATACCATTATGAAATGTGTGGATGAAGAGGCACGACCGGAAGATTTCAGAAGACCGGGACATGTATTTCCACTCATTTCCAGAAAAGGTGGGGTTCTGGTACGTAATGGCCATACAGAAGCAACGGTGGATCTTGTGAGACTTGCTGGATTAAAAGAATGCGGTGTGTGCTGTGAAATCATGAAAGAAGACGGAACCATGATGCGGACACAGCAGTTATGGGAATTCGCAAAAGAACATCATCTTACATTTATCACAATCCGTGATCTGCAGGATTATCTGAGGATACATGAAAAACATGTAAAAGAAGAAGCAGTTGCAGACCTCCCGACGCAGTATGGTGATTTTAAAATCCATGGATATATCAATGATATTACAGGGGAGCATCACCTGGCACTGGTAAAAGGTGATATCGGAGATGGCGAAGACGTACTTTGCCGTGTGCATTCGGAGTGCCTGACCGGAGATGCATTTGGTTCACTTAGATGTGACTGTGGGCTGCAGCTTCAGACGGCGATGCGCCAGGTAGAAGCAGAAGGAAGAGGAATCATTCTTTATATGAGACAGGAAGGAAGAGGAATCGGTCTGATCAATAAGATCAAGGCATATGCGCTTCAGGAACAGGGATATGATACCGTTGAGGCAAATGTAAAGTTAGGATTTGCACCGGATCTCAGAGAATACTGGATCGGGGCGCAGATATTATCAGACCTTGGCGTGAAATCATTGAGATTACTGACTAACAATCCGGAAAAAGTTTATGGACTTGGTGGTTTTGGGCTGAAGATTAACGAAAGAGTACCGTTAGAGATTCCACCGCAGAAGTATGACCTGAAATATATGAAGACAAAACAGGAAAAGATGGGACACATTTTCAAAGAAATAAATTTATAAAACATTTATTAAAAATAACAGGAGGAAGAAATCATGAGACAGATCAATGTAGTAGAAGGAAAAGTAGTAGCACCAGAGGGAATGAAAGTTGGTATTGTAGCGGCAAGATTCAATGAGATTATTGTAAACAAATTATTAGGCGGGGCAGTTGACGGACTGGTCAGACATGGAGTAGAAGAAGAGAATATTACAGCAGCATGGGTACCGGGAGCATTCGAGATTCCGATGACCGCACAAAAGATGGCAAAATCAGGAAAATACGATGCAGTTATCTGCGTAGGTGCAGTTATCCGTGGGGATACATCACACTATGATCTGGTGTGCAACGAGGCAGCCAAAGGAATTGCACAGGTGGAACTTGCAACAGGAATTCCGGTATTATTCGGAGTTATCACAACAGAAAATATCGAGCAGGCGATTGCGCGTGCCGGAAGTAAGGCGGGAAATAAAGGATATGACTGTGCACTGTCAGCCATCGAAATGGTGAACCTGATGAAGCAGCTCTAATTGAGAAGAAAAAGATAAGGAAAAGTGATAATAAAGACGATGGTAAAAACAATCATATTTGACTATGATGGAACAATCCATAACACACTTAGAATCTATGAACCGGCATTCCGGAAAGCTTATCAGTGGCTGGTTGAACAAAATGTTGTGGAAGAACAGAAGATTGAGTCATCCCGGATTGCAGGCTGGCTTGGACTTAACAGTAAAGAAATGTGGGATACATTTTTGCCGGAACTGGAGCAAAGTTACAAAGACCAGGCAAGTAAGATGGTGGGAGATCTGATGCTTAGGCAGATCAGAGAACATAAGGCAGTGTGGTATCCGGGGGCGGAAAAGATGCTGACAACGTTAAAGAAGCGGGGATATCATCTCGTCATCTTAAGCAACTGTAAAATAGCATACCGCAAAGCACACTGGGAAGAATTCAAAATGGAACGTTGGTTTGACCGGTTTTACGACTGTGAATCGTATGGATTTTGTCCTAAGACAGAGATTGTAAGGGATATCATTCGCGAATATCCCGGAGCCTATCTGGTGATCGGAGACAGGAAAAAGGATCTGGAATGTGCCAGATCCTTTGGAAGTCCCTTTGCAGGATGTCTGTATGGATATGGAGAAGAGGGCGAGCTTGACGGGGCGGATTACTTTGTAGAGCATATAGAAGAAATACCAGAATTACCATTATTTGAAGTATACTTTTAAATTTATTAGCGACTCATTATTACACCTTCCAAAGTTATCGTTACAACACCAGGCGCAGATAATAAAAAAGAAATCTAATAAAATGGTTACTAATAAATTTCTTAGTAACTTCAAAAAATATCACCTTCAGGCTATAATGGGGTAAAACACATGGCTTGAAGGTGATTTTATATGCCAAAGTATGTGCGAAAAGTTGCCGGTGGCAATTTTTTTGTATCGCCATGCGTTTGGAAGAAGCTGCCGGTGGTCAGATATTTTTTACAAAGAAGAAGAAAAAGAGATGGTGCAATGTCAGAAATGTGATCACAGGAGATAAGGAGATATCATGATTAAATATACAGAAGAAAAGAAATTTACACAGGAACAGGTACAAAAGCTGTTTTTATCTGTAGGCTGGACTTCGGGAAATTACCCGAAGCGTCTGTATAAGGCGCTGATGAATTCCTCTACGGTACTTACTGCATGGGATGAGGAAGAACTGGTAGGACTGATAAGAGTATTAGATGATACAGAGATGCTGGCACAGATCCATTATGTACTCGTCCGTCCGGACCATCAGGGGAAAGGCATTGCAGGGGCGATGCTTGAGTATATAAAAGAAAAATACAAAGACTTTATGTATATTGAGGTCATGCCGGAAGATAAAAAGAACGTGCCATTCTATGAAAAGCATGGATTTACTATTATGAAAAATGGTGCGGCGATCCAGATCTGTAATTATGAGAATATGCAGTAGCAGAGGTGAGAAAGCAGGCACTGGTGCAGGGAGCCCAGCCCCTGTTAAGCTATAATCTTGGAGCAAAGAAGATTCTAAGGGTAAAGAAAACATTCCGGCTGCTGCTGGTATGCTGTATAAGCGGTTCTTGTTGTATCTGGCGGAACTGGATCTACATATAGATTAGGTGGGTAGGTTTTCTTTTTTTATACAAATTGTGTAAGATAACATTGTGCATGATGTAGGATTGGGATTATGATAAAATAGATTAGATTAGAATTACCATGCTGTCTTAAGGAGGCAAAAATAGCTGCTGGTCAGAGCAGTGCATAACATAGAAGGAGAAGTGAAAGTTATGTTCAATATAAGAATCGAAATATGGAAAAAAGAAGAATACCATTATCCGGCTGCACACGGCTTCATACCAGTGATGTTCAGCTACATTCATGAGGATGAAAAGAAGTATCCGGCAATGATTATTGCACCGGGTGGTGCATACAGGGAAACATCCCCGTCGGAGGCACATCTGCCGGCTATGGAATTCTACCAGGCAGGTTATAATGTATTCGTTCTGGAATACACGGTAAACCAGCTGGATGAAGCACCACTGAAGCTGCAACCGTTAAATGACATATCAAGAACCATCCGGATGATTCGTTCCCGTGCAGAAGAATTCCATATCAGGCCGGATCAGATTGCAGTCTGCGGATTCTCAGCAGGAGCACATTTGTGTGCGAGTCTTTGTGTACATAACAAGGATGTAAAAGATCCGGAAGAAGCATATCAGAACATATCCAACCGCCCGGATGCAGCAATTCTGGCTTATCCAGTCATCAGTTCGGGAGAATATGCACATAGAGATTCTTTTGTTGCATTATTAGGGAAAGAGCCGGCAGAGCAGGAACTGGATTATATGTCACTGGAAAATCATGTGACAGAAGATACTCCACCGTGCTTCCTTTGGCAGACCGTAACAGATCAGACCGTTCCGGTACAGAACAGCTATCTGTTTGCACAGGCATATGCGAAGGCGGGAGTACCATTTGCACAGCATGTATTTTCAGAGGGGATCCATGGACTTTCTGTGGCAACCGAAGCGTGGTTAGAACAGAATATCGGACAGGAAGAAGGAAAAAGATATACACAGGAACAGGTACAGCTTCTTGCAGAGGCAATAAAAGCCGGTGAGACTTCATTTCCAGAGGAAAAGGGAGAAGAACTTCTGATGAAGTTTGGTATCGGACGTAAAAAGCCGGCAAGATGGACAGAAAAGCAAAAAGAGGAAATCCGCAAAACTTTGAAGGAAGTACAAAGCTGGACATATCTTGCGGAAGAATGGCTTAAGAAGTATCTGGCATTGGAAGAAAAATAGAGAAAATAAATAGGAAGCAAAAAAGGATATCAATCACAAGTTGGTTGATATCTTTTTTTTCGGATCAAATGAATAAAAATGCGGAAATTGGGTAAAAAGAAGAAATAAAAAACGCGGAAACTAGTTAATGTGCTATATAAAAAAACGCGGAAATATGATAAAATGAAGAAAAGAAAAATGCGGAAAGGAGAGAAATACCATGTTTAAACGTAAAATATATAATAAAATGCAAGAATGGAAAAAAGATTCAAATGGAAAGACGGCTCTTTTGATTGAAGGTGCAAGACGAATCGGAAAATCCACAGTAGTGGAAGAATTTGCAAAAAATGAATATGAAAGCTATATCTTGATAGATTTTTCAAGGGCATCAAAGGAAACCAAAGAACTTTTTGAAGATGTTTCAGATTTGAATTTCTTATTTCTGCAGTTACAGTTACAATATAAAGTAGATTTACGGGAAAGAAAATCAGTGATTATATTTGACGAAGTTCAGCTTTGCCCTGCAGCACGGCAGGCAATCAAAGCATTGGTTGCAGATCATCGATATGATTATATTGAAACAGGATCACTTATTTCAATTAAGAAAAATGTAAAAGATATTTTAATTCCAAGCGAGGAAAGAAAAATCAGCATGTATCCAATGGACTATGAAGAATTTTTGTGGGCAATTGGAGATACAGCAACATTTTCATTATTAAAGAAATGCTTTGATATGAATCAAGGATTAGGAGATGCAATTAATCGTAAACAGTTAAGACAATTTCGTCTATATATGTTGGTTGGAGGGATGCCACAGGCTGTATCAACTTACATTGAAACGAACAATTTCAGAAAAGTAGATGAAATAAAGAGAGACATCCTGAATTTGTATGAAAGTGATTTCGCTAAAATTGATCCAACAGGACGTTTGGCATTGTTATTTGATGCGATTCCGGCCCAGTTAAATAAAAATGCAGCCAGATATCAGACGAATAGTGTGTTAAATGGTGAGAAACAAGATAAAATATTAGAATTGATTGCGGAATTAAAAGATTCAAAGACAGTACTGGTTGCATACAATACAAATGATCCGGATACCGGTATGTCAAATACAAGAGACTTATCAAGATTTAAGTTATTTTTAGGCGATACAGGCCTGCTTGTAACATTAATGTTTAAGGATAAAGAGTTTACGGAAAATGAAATTTATGAGAAGCTGTTAAATGATAAATTAAGTGTGAAGCTGGGATATTTATATGAAAATATTGTAGCGCAATGTCTGATCTCAAATGGAAATGAATTATTTTATCATACAATCATGAATAAAAATTCTAAACATAATTATGAAGTAGATTTTATTTTGGCAAGAAAAAATAAAATAATTCCGATAGAAGTTAAATCGTCGGGATATAAAACCCATAAATCACTTGATGTATTTACGGAAAAATATTCAGGAAGAATATGGAAGAGATATCTGGTTTATACGAAAGATATGAGTAAAGATCAGGATATTTTTTGTATACCAGTTTATATGGTGCCATTTTTATAGAAGAATGTATTGTATATAAGGGAAAGTACGAAGTATGCATTTATACGAAAATATATTTGGAAAGGAGTTGTCTATGAAAAAGATATTGATAGTTCTGGGCGGCGGACCAATAGTGTTACTTGCGGTACTAAGTAGATAAGCATATAATATTGAAAAAGAATGAAAAAAATTGATATAAGACAGGAGATAAAATGAAATTATACAATGGCCGTCCGGAAGACATCTCCGGACGGAAAGAAAAAGAAATAAAAGTCTACGATATACTGGACAGTCTGAACATCCCCTATATCAGAGCAGATCACGAAGCTGTCATGACAATGGAAGCATGTGAGGAGATTGATCAGGCACTGGGAATGGAGATCTGTAAGAATTTATTTTTGTGTAACCGGAAGAAAACAGCATATTATCTTCTTTTAATGCCGGGAAACAAAGCACTTAAGACAAAAGAATTGTCACAGCAAATCCCAACCACGAGATTATCGTTTGCATCAGGAGAAGATATGGAACAGTATCTGAATGTCACACCGGGTTCGGCTACTGTTATGGGACTGATCTTTGATCCGAAGAATAAGGTGCAGCTTCTGGTAGATGAGGATCTGCTGGAACTGGAAGAATTTGGATGTCATCCATGTGTGAATACTTCGACTATTAAGATGAAAACAGAAGATGTTTTTGATAAATTTCTGAAAGAAATCCATCATGATTATATTACGGTGAAACTTTCGGATGGAAATATGTCAGAGGATGGAAAGCAATAAAAACATTATAAGTGATGATTGTGTATAAAAAACAGATGATAGAAAGAGCAAGCAGGTGAATAGAGATGGATAAACAAGAACTGGCATTAGAGGTCATTGGCCGCCTGAAAAAAGAATACCCGGATGCGGGATGCACGTTGGATTATGACGATGCGTGGAAACTGCTGGTCAGTGTACGTCTGGCAGCACAGTGCACGGATGCGAGAGTCAATGTAGTAGTAGAAGGCTTATATGCAAAGTACCCGGATGTCAATGCACTGGCAGAAGCAACACCGGAAGAGATTGAAGAAATCGTAAGACCATGTGGACTTGGGAAGAGTAAGGCGAGAGATATCAGCGCCTGTATGCGTATACTCCGTGATGAATATGGTGGAAAAGTTCCGGATGATTTTAACAAATTGTTGAAACTTCCGGGAGTCGGAAGAAAAAGTGCAAATCTGATCATGGGAGATGTGTTCGGAAAACCGGCGATTGTTACAGATACGCATTGTATCAGACTCTGTAACCGGATCGGTCTGGTAGATGGAATCAAGGAACCGAAGAAAGTGGAGATGGAACTTTGGAAGATCATACCGCCGGAAGAAGGCAGCAATTTCTGCCACAGACTGGTATATCACGGAAGAGACGTCTGTACAGCGCGGACGAAGCCGCATTGTGAGAAATGCTGTCTGGTGGATATATGTGGTAAATATATTTAACAAAATATAGCATGCCATGAAAATAAAGCTTGCGTAAGTAAAATGAAATTTATATAATAGTTTTAAGGACGAGGGAGTAGCATAGAAAAAGTGTTACTCTCTTTTTTGCTTCGCATTAAAAAACATATCATGAAGAGAGGAAATTTGTTATGGCGGACGTAGTAAGTATATTAGACGAATTACAAAACAAAGCATTAAAAGACGAAAAGTTAAAACAACAGCTTCTCGCAACCAGAACAGAAGCAGATCCATTGTCTGCATTCTGCAAGACCTGTCGTGAACTTGGCTATGAACTATATGAAATGGAATTAATTGCGGCAGGAGAAGAATTCCATGCCGCAATGAAAAGAAGTACCAACGGCGGAGGGGAGAACTCGCCGATGATCAAGGCTGAAGATGATTTTTATGAATTATTTTTTGCAAATCTGGAGGAGGATTAACCCAGAATTTTCTTCATATCTTCCTCCACAGTACTGATCTTCTGAATATTATAATTCTCCACCAGTATCTTCCACACATTCTCAGAGACGAATGCCGGAAGTGTTGGTCCAAGCAGGATGTTTTTGACACCGAGGGACAATAACGTAAGCAGGATACATACGGCCTTCTGTTCATACCAGGAAAGAACCAGGGTGAGCGGGAGGTCGTTTACTGTGCAGTTGAAAACTTCCGCAAGTGTAAGTGCAACCTTGATGGCACTGTAGGCATCATTACATTGTCCCATATCCAGAATCCTTGGAATACCATCGATGGAACCAAGATCAAGGTCATTCAGACGGTATTTTCCGCAGGCCAGTGTCAGAATCAGAGTATCCATAGGTGCAGCTTTGGCGAAATCTGTATAATAACTGCGTCCCGGAGCGGCACCGTCGCATCCGCCGATCAGAAAGATATGGCGGATCTTGCCGGCTTTGATCAGTTCTACAATGTGCCCTGCATGGGAAAGGACGGCATTGTGGGCGAATCCTGTCGTAACCGTAGAGCCGCCGTTGATACCGGTCATTGGATGATCTTCAGGGTAGCCCTTGCATTCCAGTGCTTTTTCAATAACCGGGGTAAAATCTTTGTCGTCTCCGATATGAACAAGGTCAGGATAAGATACGATTGAAGTAGTAAATACCCGGTCACAGTAACTCTGACGAACCGGCATCAGACAGTTTGTAGTAAATAACACAGGTGCCGGAATATTGTGAAATTCCGACTGCTGACTCTGCCAGGCAGTTCCAAAGTTCCCTTTTAAATGAGAATATTTCTTTAACTCCGGATATCCATGTGCCGGCAGCATTTCACTGTGGGTGTAGATATTGATTCCTTTACCTTCTGTCTGCTTTAATAATAATTCCATATCATGAAGGTCATGTCCGCTGACGACGATAAATGGCCCTTTTTCGATGGTCAGCGGAACTTCTGTCGGTACCGGATTTCCGTAAGCACCGGAGTTGGCATGATCCAGAAGTTCCATGCATCGGAAATTGATTTCGCCTGTCTTTAATACAAGCGTCAGCAACTCATCAATGCTCTTTTCCGAACCGATGGATTCCAGTCCTTCATAAAAGAAATCCAGGACATTCCGATCCACATAATCCAGCGCATATGCATGGTAAGCGTATGCAGCCATACCGCGCAGACCGAAAAGAATCAGTGATTTTAGTGACCGTATATCTTCCTGGTCTTCCCAGATATGACGGACATCATAATTCATGATATCCGGGTAGATCCGGTCTTTTTCTATGTTCACTTCATGAATGAGTTCCATAATTGTATCGTTGAAAAAATTAACATTGGTAATGGTGGTGAATAGCCCTTTTAAGATAAGTTCATCGGCGTGACCGAAAGAAGCATCCGGATTCAGGGCAAGTTTTTTACGCACGGCACGTGAGAGGCCGATGAGTGCACTGGTCAGTTCATCCTGATAATTAGCAGTATCACTTTTCTTCCCGCAGACACCGGCACGCCCTTCACAGCCAGAATTATGAGCAGTCTGCTGACACTGGAAACAAAACATTTCTTCCATAATAAATACCTTCCTTGTTGTAGATTTATAACATGGTTTAGTATGTTGCTGATAAAGGAAAAATATACGGATGAAAATATACAGAACCTGTCACTGGCAGTTTTTCTTGCATACGCAGGTATAAAAAATGCGTATACATTTTGGAAAATGAATCCATATGTATACGCATAAAGCAGAATCAAAAAGCTCTTAGTTCTGCATAGATTTAAAAGCATCGAATAATTCCATGTCATCTGCTTTTAATCTGACGTTGGTGCAGTAATTTTTTCCTTCGGGAGTGGTAACATTAATTTCGATAATGGTTCCTTCCACTAATGCATCCTGTGAAACCGCACGCAGGAACATTGGAAATTTTGGGTGGTTGGCACGGAAACGGTCCATACCTGATTTTATTTTCTGCATCATAGCAATCTGACGAAAATCCATTTTTAATCCTCCTGAAATATTATGATGTTGGGGGCAAAAGGTATTTTGACCCCTATGATACACGGATTGCTTCGCATTCATGCTCTCACAATCCTAAAACATCTGATTATAAAGTTATAAAGAAACTGAGACAATTATACTGAAAAAGATATAGAAAGTCAAAAATTTTGTTGATTATGTAACGTTGCTTTATAACTATAGTATGATACTATAAAAGGTAAGAAGTATTTGCAGATGGGAATTTTTAAAACTGAAAATGGAGGATGCTGTGGTAAAGTTTGTGCCTGTAAATATAGAAAAGGGGAATTTACAAAATTAAGAATAAAGGGAGAATACAAAATGCAAAAATTAATAAAAGACGCAGAAAAGATATTGAAGCAATACTATGGATACGACCATTTCAGAGAAGGACAGATTCCCGTGATAGAGGCAGTTCTGGAAGGAAGAGACGTTCTTGGAATCATGCCGACCGGTGCAGGAAAGTCAGTGTGTTATCAGGTTCCGGCGCTTATGATGGAGGGAATTACCCTTGTCATCTCGCCACTGATTTCGTTGATGAAGGATCAGGTAGGGACATTGAACCAGATGGGGATCCATGCCGCCTTCCTTAATAGTTCCCTGACAGCAGGGCAGTATTATAAGGCATTGCAGCTTGCAAAACAGGGAAGATATAAGATCATCTATGTAGCACCGGAGCGGTTAGAGACAGACAGTTTTCTGGATTTTGCATTGTCAGAGCAGGTGAAGATAGCATTCGTCGCGGTGGATGAGGCACATTGTGTGTCGCAGTGGGGACAGGACTTCAGACCGGGGTATCTGAAAATCTTGGATTTTCTGGACCGTCTGGCGTATCGTCCGGTGGTTGGTGCATACACAGCAACAGCAACGGCGGAAGTACGGGAAGATATCCTGGATATATTAAAGCTTCAGGATCCATATGTGGAAACAACCGGGTTTGACCGTGGAAATCTTTTTTTTGCAGTGAAGAAACCGGTGGATAAGTATAAGGAACTGGTCAGTTATCTGAAAGAAAAAGGATATGACACATCCGGGGATAGTGGAATCATTTACTGCCTGACCAGAAAAAGCGTGGAGCAGGTGAGTTATGATCTGAGAAATGAGGGATTTTCTGTTACAAGATACCATGCGGGACTTTCGGATGAAGAACGCAAGGAAAACCAGGAGAATTTTATATATGGAAAACGCCAGATCATGGTGGCAACCAATGCATTTGGTATGGGAATTGATAAGCCGGATGTCCGATTTGTCATCCATTATAATATGCCGAAAAATATGGAAAGCTATTATCAGGAGGCCGGACGTGCAGGAAGAGACGGGGAACCTTCAGAGTGTATCCTGTATTATGAGCCAAGAGATGTAAGAACGAACAGATTGTTTATTGAAAATGGGGAAGAAAACAGTGAGCTGGATGATGTGACACGCCAGATCGTAAGAGAACGGGATCTGGAACGTCTGAAGCAGATGACATTTTACTGCTTTACTTCCGAATGCCTGCGGCAGTATATATTGAACTATTTTGGAGAGAAGAGCAGCTCCTACTGTGGAAACTGTCTGAACTGTCAGACACAGTTTGAAGAGGTGGATATTACAGAAGAGGCGAAGACCATTTTACGCTGTCTGTATGCACTGGACTGGAATTACGGGGCATCCACAGTGATTGATATCGTGCATGGAGGAAAAAGTCAGAAGATACTTGGAAAGAATCTGGATAAGAATCCGGAATATGCAAAATTAACTGACAGAACGGTTCCAAGATTGAGACAGATCTTAAGGGAACTGCAGTTTCGTGAGTATGTAGAAGAACAGGGAGAGAAGTATCCGGTAATCTGTCTGACACCGGCAGGAAAAGCATTTATGGAGACGGAAGAATCTCTGATCATGAAGCTTCCGAAAGAAGAGACGGAGAAAACGTCTGATGCAAAGGTAAAAAAGGAACGCCGCAAAAAAGGAGCGGTGGCAGCAGAACTTTCAGAACAAGATGCAGAATTATTCGAAAGTCTTCGTGAGCTTAGAAGAGAGATTGCGTCAGAAGAAAAGATTCCGCCATACATGGTATTTGCAGATAAGACGCTTGCCGGTATGTGTGTCATGCGTCCGGAGAATCTGGATGAGATGCTGGACGTATCAGGAGTTGGGGAACATAAGCTTGAAAAATATGGGGAAAGATTCCTGGAGAGAATATTAAACCATAGATAGAAGGAGAATCAGATGATGGATTTACAACACGCAGAGGAAGAATTTGAAAAATATCTGGATGGTTATGACAGAGACAATGATAAGGTAAAGCTGAAAATAATACATACATATGGAGTCGTAAAATGCAGCAGAAAAATTGCGGAGGGTCTGAAACTTTCCGAAGAAGACTGTAAACTTGCGCAGGTGATAGGTCTGTTACACGATATAGGAAGATTTGAACAGTTAAAGCGTTACGATAGTTTTGAACCGGGAACGATGGATCACGCTTCGTTTGGAGTGCAGATACTGTTCGAAGAAGGTATGATCCGCAGGTTTGTCAAAGAAGATACCTGGGATGAGATCATCCGGACAGCAATAGCAAGACACAGCGATTATTCGCTGGATACGAAAGAAAAGATTGAAGATGAACGACAGCTGCTGCATGCAAAGATTATCCGGGATGCGGACAAACTGGACAACTGCCGAGTTAAATTAGAAGACTCTATAGAAACAATGCTTGGCGTATCTGCAGAAGAGGTAGGAGGTTCAACGATCAGCCCTGAGATCATGGAGCAATTTGAAGCAAGGACATCGATACTGTCTGAGACAAGAAAGACAAAGATGGATTACTGGATGTCTTATCTTGCATACTTTTTTGACATTAATTTTAAAGTAACATACGAGCTGATAGCTGAGAATCGTTATGTAGACAAACTGGTTGCAAGAATCCCTTATGGTAATCCAGATACAGCAAAAGAGATGGAGCGTGTAAAGAAAGAATTGAATGAATATGTTAGCTGGCGCTCACAGGCATAAAGGATAGAATTGAAAAAACATATTTATTAGAAAAGTTATACAGATTTCATAAAGTGTTAATACATTTGTGCAATAATGTGTTGTATACTAAATACAACTCAGAGTGCGTCTGAAAAATCATTTCTGCAATCTGTGACATATATCTTGCAGAAAGCATTTTTAAGACACACTCTGGAGCGTATTAATATACACATTGTGGTTCACATAATAATACGCTTCCCCAAAATGGATGTAACTGACAAGGAGGTACATTATGAAACGAAAAGACAGGCGAAAACTACAGGATGAAGCCTGGGATTATGAAATAGAACGTACACCGACGACCAGGTACGAGCCGGAATATCAGACAGGCTTAACCAGTGCACAGGCTGCAGAACATAAAAGAGATGGCTGGTCAAATATGTCAGTCGATCCGCCGGCTCAGACAACGGAAGAGATTATTAAGGAAAATGTATTTACGTATTTTAACCTGATCTTTCTTGTGCTTGCAATTTTACTGATAATTGTAGGTTCGTTCCGTAACCTGACATTTCTTCCGGTCATTATATTCAATACTTTGATTGGTATTGTACAGGAAATACGTTCCAAACGTACACTTGAAAAGTTAAATATGCTGAATGCACCGCATGCAAATGTTGTGAGAGATGGAAAAATACAACGGGTGAATTCAGAAGAGCTTGTATTAGATGATATCGTTATATTCAAAGCAGGAAATCAGGTCTGTGCAGACGCAGAAGTGGTACACGGAAGTGTACAGGTGAATGAATCGCTGCTGACAGGTGAATCGGATGAGATTACCAAAAATCCGGGCGACAGACTGATGTCCGGAAGCTTTATCGTGGCAGGAGAATGTCATGCAAGACTGGATGCTGTCGGTGTGGATTCCTATATTTCCAAACTGACACTGGAAGCAAAAGCGATGCAGAAAGGGGAGCAGTCAGAGATGATCCGCTCTCTTGACAAACTGGTAAAAGCAGTAGGTATTGCATTGATTCCAATTGGAATTGTATTATTCGTGCAGAGCTTTTTATTTAACGGAGATCCGTTCCGAAGCAGTGTTACTTCGATGGTAGCAGCTGTGATCGGTATGATACCAGAAGGCCTGTATCTGCTTGCAAGTGTGGCGATGGCAGTCAGTGCCATGCGTCTTGCGCAGAAAAAAGTCCTGTTACATGATATGAAGAGTATTGAGACCCTTGCCAGAGTCAATGTACTTTGCGTGGATAAGACAGGAACGATCACAGAAAATTCCATGAGTGTAAAAGATCTGGTAAAGACTTCGAATTATAAAGAAGATGAAATGACAGATCTTACGAAGATACTTGGAGATTTTGCAAAGGCTATGAGCAGTGATAACAGTACCATGGAAGCTCTGAAAGAATATTTCAAAGAAGGAACGGGAAGAAAGCCGGAATCTGTTACACCATTTACATCTGCAACAAAGTACAGTGGAGTTACTTATAATGATGAAGTGCACGTTCTTGGTGCGCCGGAATTTGTATTAAGAGAGGACTATGATACGTACAAAGAAGAAATCCAGACATATGCAGGAAAAGGTTATCGTGTTCTGGTGTTCGGTACGTATGATGGAACGCTTGATGGAAAAGCACTGACCGGAAAAGTGAATCCACTGGGATATGTACTTCTTGCTAATCCAATCAGAAAAGAGGCACCGGAGACATTTGCTTACTTTGCGGAGCAGGGAGTGGAAGTAAAAGTTATATCCGGAGATAATCCTTTAACCGTTTCGGAAGTGGCAAAAGAGGCTGGTATCGTAAATGCGGACAGATATATTGATGCAGCTACATTGCATACAGATGCTGAGATCGCAGATGCGATAGCGAATTATACGGTATTTGGCCGCGTAACACCGGCACAGAAAAGACAGTTTGTCCATGCACTGAAGGATCAGGGCAAGACGGTAGCAATGACCGGAGATGGTGTCAATGATGTACTGGCTTTGAAGGATGCGGACTGCAGTGTAGCCATGGCATCGGGAAGTGATGCGGCAGTACAGGCTTCGCAGGTAGTATTACTGGAGTCTAATTTTGCATGCATGCCGTCTGTTGTAATGGAAGGAAGACGAGTGGTAAATAATATCCAGAGATCAGCCAGTCTGTTCCTGGTTAAGAATATCTTCTCATTCCTGTTATCACTGTTTTCAGTGGTGCTGATGATCACATATCCACTGGAGCCTTCACAGATATCATTGATCAGTATGTTTACCATCGGAGTACCGGGATTCTTCTTGGCATTCCAGCCGAATAAAGAAAGAATCAAAGGACATTTCCTTACGAATGTATTCCTGAAAGCATTACCTGCAGGACTCACAGATGTACTGATGGTCGGAGCGCTGGTAGTATTCGGAAAGACCTTCGGTGTGAATGCAACAGATATCTCGACAGCAGCGACAATCCTGCTTCTGATCGTAGGATTTATTATCCTGTTCAATATCTGTAAGCCGGTAAATATCTTCCGTGGTGCAGTATGGGGTGGCTGTCTGATCGGCTGCGTACTCTGCTTCATCTTCCTGCCGAAGCTGTTCGCAATTACAAGTATGTCTAAGAAATGTATCATGCTATTCGTGGTATTCTCGATCGCAACAGAGGCAGTGCTTAGATATCTGACGCTTTTAGTGAAGGGATTACGGAAAGGGTATCGGAAGATTACGCATAAAGAAGGGTAACTTGCTGTTTAATACACTAGTTCATGGTGGCCTCCCGGTCCATGAGAAAGTGCTGGTATCCTATTTGCTGCTAGATGTCACGATGCAGAAGTTCTAAGGCAGTCCG
>ERZ826242.430-NODE-430-length-61934-cov-5.742158_pt1 | contig 61934 bp, 58 predicted proteins | sample MGYA00519871_ERZ826242 | MGnify/ENA primary metagenome ERZ826242 (study PRJEB31778, sample SAMEA3449226) | human gut metagenome | biome: human gut; feature: human-associated habitat; material: faeces | place: United Kingdom | collected 2010/2012 ... | reverse complement strand
TCTTTGTACAACACATCAACGCCACATCGTAATCTCTATGTAGGGATTACGGAGTTAATAGTTGCACAGCAATCACCTCACGGTGCTTACTGCTTTTTGTTCTTTATATAGTCTTACACCCCGGTTTCACCGGTGTTATTATCAAACTTCAAACGGGGTTCTTTCCCGCTCTGAATCAATCTCATTTTTTGCTACGCATTCAATATGCAAAATAATTTAAAAAGTGTAATGTTTTTTCGAAAAGTTTTTAAAGTTTTTTTTCTGCATACTTTTTTGCTTTGTTTTGCAGCATTCCTGCCGGCAAATCGCAAATTCTATATGCCGAGCTATGCTTATCATTATCGGGTTTAACCTGCGGGCGATATTGTCGTCCGGAAACCCCAGTTCTTTTTAAAGTTATCTTTCTGCATATTTTTTTTGCAGTTACATGTCTCTGTCTTCACGGCATTCCTGCCGGCTGCCGGCAGATACGGTACTACAAGTCATGCTCGCCTTTACCAGACGTTTATTTTTTTTGCTGCTTTTTTTGCCGCCCTGCATTCTATGCCTGCGGCATTTTTTTGCCAGCAATATTAATATGCTAAATATTTAAAAAAAAAGAATTTTTTTGCGGATAAATATGTAACAAAAAATGATGCGACTATTTGGCAAATCTGCACAAAAAAACGGCGAGCAAATGCTCGCCGGTAAATCAACATAAAATCAATCAATCAGAATCGCTTCGCCGTCATCGTCGTCCTCCTCATCAGAGCTTTCTTCTGGCTCTTCCTGGATTTCGCTGACGTTGTCGGGATTCTCTTCTGCAGAGTTTTCCGCAGGCTCACTTGTAGACTCTTCTACAGGCTCCTCTACAGGTTCAGCTTCCTCTTCTGGAACATCGTCAGGTTCTTCATGCTCTTCTGGCTTTTCCGGCTCGTCTGAAGAATCAGTATCCTCTTTGTCAGTGTCATCAAAATCATCAAGGCTGAACGGGTCAGCAGCATCAGAGTTGTTTTCGTCAGCACTGTCCTCATCGTTGTCCACATCAGCACCGTCACTTTCATCAGACTCCGCATCAACACCTGCTGGTATATTCATGAAGTCTTCGTCCTCATCATCAAAGTCAAGACTGAATGGGTCATCGTTAGCTTCCGTGGAGGCAGATGCCTCACTGCTGTCATCCGAAGCATCTTCCTGCTGGCATTCTTCAAGTTCTTCACCGTCTTCTTCCGGCATTTTACTTTCAGTCTGCTGTTCTTCAGCCGGCGATTCTTCCGTTTCAGATTTCTCTTCCTCTGGTTCTTCCGTCTGTTCGTCTTCAGCTTCTTCCTGGCAATTTTTGTCACCCGCTTCTTTATCAGGCACTTCATCAGCCGGAACATCATCCGTCTGCTCGTCCTCAGCTTTCGGCTCCTCTTCCTGCTGTTCTTTCATACCAGCCTGCTCATCAGCCGGCGCATCCTCTACTTTTTCTTCTGCTGGCGGGTTCATCATTTTTTCAAATTCTTCCTCAGCCTGCTTCTGACGCGCCTCAATCACAGGTGTCATGATAGGTCTTACATAACCAAGCATTGTTTTTACTGCAGCATCAACATCCCAGTTGTTGTAAATGATGATATCCCAGCCGTGATTATTTTCATAATCGCAGAACTGCTCATCCTCACTCTGCTCTCTGGCTTCAAACTTGGCTTTAGTCTCTCCGCGGGCAACAAATCTTGCTGCTCTTTTGTCTGCATCAGCATAGATATAGAACTGTAAGATTTTATATCTGCTGCCGCATCTTTCCTTCAGGTCTTTAATGCCTTTCGGGTCAATGACATAGATATCGCTATTGTCAAGAATTTCCTGCGTTGTACAATATCTTGCACCATTGATTTCTGTCTCAGCTGTAATATTTTCCAGCTTGTCATATTCTTCATCAGAAACGAAGATATGGTCACAATTTTCAAGACCTTTCTCCAGTTCTTCAGGTCTTGGTTTTCTGGTTGCGTAAGATTTTACAACATTCAGCCCGAGAGCTTCTGCTACCTTCTTTGCAATAATGGATTTACCGGCACCGTTTCTTCCTGCTACTGTAATTAATATCTGTCTCATGTCTTATTCTCCTTTTCTTTGTTGTTTTTGTAATTTTTTTACAGATTTAATATGCTGGATTTTTGGCAGGATTAAAATTTTTCTTTTTGCAGAAATCTGGCATATTGTTTTTGTAAAAACAATAAGAAAAGGAGACTGAAACTATGAGTAAAACGATGAGTGAAAACAGAGAATCTTTGGAATTAAATGGTGTGACATTTTACTTTGTCCGGAACGAAAACTACTACATGGCAAAAATCTGCAACGATATCGATATTAAGGCGGGAATAGAAGAAGTAACGTTTGAGTTTGACAAAATTGGAAATTATGAACTTATGGACAATAAAAAGGTATTTCCAGAAGTCAAAACCATCAATATTAAAAAATGGGGACGCAATTTACGTATTCCAAACAGTATGTTTCCTAATGTTACCAAAGTAGTTGTTGACAAGTATTGCAGTTGTTACAAATCAGGATGCATGCTGGTTAATGATAAAGGGGTGTTGCAGAACACATTTCATCCAGATAGTGATGCTATTGATTTAAAAGGTGTGTCTGTTATCGATAACAATTCGTTTGCCGGATGTCAGGCAACTAAATTCATCAATTCTGGCAGTATTAAGAAATGCAGGAATCAGGCATTTAAAGATTCAGCAATTGAAAAAATACCGGTTCCAGCCGGTGGGGCTTTAATAATTGGCTCAGTTATAGTTGATATTGATAAAGACGCATCAGACATTGTGATGCCTGATACAAGGCGGGCTATATTAACGATAAGGGAAGGCTTGGACTATGGTAAGATTCAGAGTATTACATTTAACAAGATACAGTCTTTTGTCAATATTCAGAAGCATATCCCAAAGCGAATAAAAATTATCTTAAAAGAAACTGGCTTTATCGGTCATGATATGATTGACTTCTGGACACAGAGCAAAGCGTCCTGTCTTGAACTTTGTGATGAAAATCCGTATTATAAAACAATTGACGGTGCTCTATTTACAAAAGATGGAACTGTACTTATTAAGTATCCGTCTTCAAGAACCGGACATTATGATATACCGGAAGGAACAATAACGATTGCTTCAATGGCATTCCAAAACTGCGAGCTTTCCAGCGTCACAATTCCTTCATCCATGCGCCAGATTCTGCCAAAGGCATTTGCTGACTGCAACAAACTTTCAACGGTAGAAATCAGGGACGGTATTAAGAATTTAGGTATTGGCCGCAGTACATTGCTTTTTTATAACTGCGACAATCTGAAGCATATTGAAATTCCGTCAAGTGTGCAGATGATTGCAGAACAAGCTTTTGACGGATGTAACTTAGAGAGTGTAAAATTTAATGAAGGCTTATTACAGATAATGAACAACGCGTTTACTTCTTCGTTATTGACCGGAGATGTTGTTTTACCGTCAACGCTTGATTATATTGGAGACTCCAATTTCCAGAGTGCAAAACAGATAACGGTTCTTGGCGACAAAATCCCATTTGGATTAATCTCTGCTGTAACTGCTACATATGAGCAGACAAACAAATCAAAGTATATAAAGCTGCAGTGTCCAAATAAAACGTTATTTCTCCCGCGATATATCGATGTTACTTCTGCTGAATGGCTTGATTCAAATCTGAGTATTCCTTCATTTCGCGAGGAGTGCGAGAGCAGTCTGTATGCATATGGGGCGCTGGCTGACATAAAACAGGAAACAGCAATCGCTACATATAAGGAAAATCCGTCAAGTGATTTGCGTACATATCTGCGAAGGGTAAGTAAGAATATTGTAAACGGATATATCAGCAACCATAATGAAACAGAGCTTATTGAGTTTATTAAGCTTGGGCTGATGACCAAAAAAGCCATGCAGGATGCATTACAGTCTGCCAGGAAAAACTGCATGCCGACAGTTGAGGCTTATCTTTTAAAGGCTATAAACGAATCAGACGAATCTAATTCCACATTTTCACTCTAAGCTAGGCAAGCAGCCGGAAATCTTCCGGCTACTTTTTTTTGTATCATTTAATCCGGCATATTGTATATGCAAAACAAAAAAAGAAAGGAGTTCAAAAAAAATGAACAAAAAAGAAGAAAACATAACAAACAGAATGAGATATCTTGTTGATACACTTAATAAGGCAGCAAAGGTGTATTACCAGACCGGCGAGGAATTAATGCCGAATTTTGAGTACGACAAGCTTGAACGTGAGCTTGAAGCGCTGGAGCAGGAAACCGGAATCATGCTTTCTGATTCTCCAACAATCCGTACAGGAATCTCTGTTGACGATGCTGAGGGGCTGACAGACTCGCGACTTGCAAAAGTGACCCACGAGTATCCGGCCCGGTCTCTTGCAAAGACGAAGGACGAGTCATTGTTTCCAAAGGTATTTTCAGTAAGGGACAATATGGCCGTGCTGATGTGGAAAGAAGACGGAGGGACGATTGTGGCAACTTACGACGACGGAAAGCTTGTCAGTCTTGCAACACGAGGCAATGGAATCATTGGCCAGGATATTACACACAATGCCAAATACATCCACGGCCTGCCGATGGCGCTTCCGTTTAAGTCTCATTTTGTTGTAAGGGGCGAAGCATTGATGAGTTATAATGAGTTTGAAAGGGTTAACTCTTCCCTTCCGGAAGATGTGGAGCACTACAAAAACCCAAGAAATCTTGCGAATTCTACAATAAACCTTACAGCAGAAAAAGAGATGGAACACCGGGAAATCTGGTTCCATGCGTTTAAACTTGTCTACAGCGGCGGGAATTATCTTCCGGAAAAACCACGTACATTTTTTAATGACATGGAGTTTCTGAAATTGCTTGGATTTGAGACCACTGAGCATATCTTATGTTCAGTATCAGACCTTATTGCTGAAATGCATAAGATGACAAATAAGGTATCGAAATATGCGTTTCCAGTTGATGGCCTTGTTGTTGCAGCGAATGATGTGGAATATGCAGAATCGCAGCCAGGAACAGGCCATAATCCAAACAGGCTTGAGGGTTTCGCTCTAAAATGGCAGGACGAAACCGTAGAGACAACATTACGAGCAATAGAATGGTCACCAAGCAGGACAGGGCTTCTGAACCCTGTAGCAGTATTTGACCCGGTTGAGCTGGAAGGAACCACGGTCTCCCGTGCAAGCGTGCATAATGTTTCCATTATCAGAAAACTGCAGCTTCGCATCGGTGATACGATTTTGGTGTATAAAGCAAACAAAATCATACCGCAGATTGCCGAAAATGTGTCAGCAGCAGGAGTACTTTCAGACAACGAGGCACTTCCCAAGGAATGTCCATGCTGTCACGGGAAAATCAAACCGATTATCACGAAAGGTGCAGCGATGGATGTAGAAGTTGCTACATGTGCAAATCCTGATTGTCCGGCGAAACATATCGGAAAATATGCACATTTTGTTGAACGCGACTGTATGAATATCATGGGCTTATCAAAGGCGACCATAACATATTTTATTGATAATGGCTGGATTTCAGAATTTTCTGACATTTATCGTCTTGACAGACATAAAGATGAAATTATCGCCACAAAAGGCTATGGCAAGAAATCATATGAAAATATGATTAAGGCAATTGAAAAAAGTCGAAAGACATCATTTGTTCCATTTATCCATGCTGTCGGTATTCCAAATATCGGCGAAGGACAGGCGAAGCTGTTTGCCAAAGAGTACAATAATGACATTGACAAATTTCTGAATGACGTATATGCAAAGCATGATTTCAGCCATATTGACGGCATCGGGCCAATCCTGAACGACAATCTCATTAGATGGGGCGAGACATATCTTGCATACAAAGACCAGTCAGTGGAAAATCCGAATCTGGAGATTAAGAACCTGCTTGCAGAACTTTCGTTTGAAAAGCCAAGACAGGAAGCATCATCTGATGCAGCTTCTCTTTCAGGTCTTACATTTGTAATTACGGGCGATGTACACCACTTTAAAAACCGCAACGAGCTGAAGGCAAAGATTGAATCACTCGGCGGTAAAGTAAGCGGTTCTGTTTCATCAAAGACAAGTTACCTTATCAACAACGACTCTACTTCTGCTTCTTCCAAGAACAAGAAGGCAAAGGAGCTCGGGGTTAAGATTATCAGTGAGGACGAATTTTTGTCCATGCTCGCGTAATTGTTCTGATTATTTATACTTTTATGTTTATCATTTCCACCCCAGCCAGCGCTTCGCGCTGGCTGGTTTTCTTTTACTTCTTCTTTTATTCTTTCTTTTCTGCATTTTCTCTTCGTTTTTTCTTATCTTGTCTTATCTTTTTTTTGTTGCCATTCCTTACTCTTATATCTGCTTCTCCAATTTTGTCTCCAACCTCATCTTCCCTTCTTTTTTCTCTTTTCTCCATTTTTCTTCCTCGGGATTTTCAGCATATTAAAAATGTAATAAACAAACTTTAACAAGAAAGGGAGAAAAACAATGCAAAAAAAGAAAAAATACTATGAAATCAAAGATGGCGGCGTAACCCTGTATTGGGACATGACAGCGAATGTGTTGGTTGATATTGATGTACAGCCAGGCGTCAAAACTGTTAACCTGTTTGCTGAAAAGACAGCATCAAAGTATCTGTATTCTACGTACAGGGTAAAGCTTGAAAATGTATATAAACAGTTTCCTGACGTAGAAGAACTTCATATTGAAGGTGATATCCAACAAGTCAGCATCAGAAACGATATGTTTCCAAATGTCAAGCTGGTCAAATCAGACAGTGACAGGTTTGTTGATGGTGCATCAATGCTTATTGAGGTTCTTTACAATATGAACCGTAAGCTGCTGAACGCATTCTACATGCAGCCGGATATGGAGCTTGACCTCAAAAACATTAAATACATTGCTGATTATGCCTTAAATGGATGCCTTGCGTCAGCAGCAATAAACTGTGATTCACTCAATGACGCAGCTCCGAAGGCTTTCTCTGGCGCGTTTATGTTTGATACGGGAGATGACGGGCTCAGTGTAATCAATGACGCGGTGCTTAAAGTGGAGCCTGACGCAAAATCAGTACGGCTTTCAAAACGCATCAGACGTATAGCAAATTCAGCAAACTTTAAGAATGTTAAGTCGTTACATGTTGAATCAATCAATATTTTGAATCAGATATTCAGCCGGAACAATATTTCGGGGATTACAGACTTATTTGTTGAAGAGACCGGCGCCATTGATATCCGTAAGCTGCATCGAATGTTAACGTCACGCGGATTTGATAGCCTTGGGAATATACATGTAGAAAACAAATATTACACATCTATTGACGGCATTATTTATTCACGTGACAGGCAGACACTCGTTTTGGCTTCAAGCGGACGTAACGGTGTTGTCAATATACCGGAAGGGACGAAAATAATCGCAAATGGAGCGTTTATGAACAGCAATATATGCGAAGTTAATTGCCCTGATTCATTAGAGTATATTAAGGATAATGCATTTTATGCATGTTCATTTCTTAAGAAAATCAACTTCGGCAAAGGACTGAAACAGGTTGGGGATAGTTTCAGGAATGCTTCCGGGACATTTGCCTACTGCTATCTGTTAAATGATGTCGTTATACCTTCGTCGGTTGAAGAAATTGGCAATTTTGCTTTTTTCCATTGCGATGAATTAAGCAATGTGACATTTAACGAAGGGATTCGTGGCATAGGGCTCAGTTCTTTCTCGTTTTGTCCTAAACTTACAGGTGTGGTGCTTCCAGCGTCACTGATTGATGCCGGGCTTGAAAGCTTTCAGGGAGTACTGAATGTAACTGTCAAGGATGGATGCCGGGTTTTCAATCTTCCGTCTGCAGTCATGATGCTGCCAGGTTTCAATAGTCAGGAAGATGCCATGAATAAGGAAAGTCTTATTGTAGATGTTAATATTGAGGGCAAAGGCCATGTGTACCTGCCAAAATACACATCAAGCGACAAGATAACATACACTAACGATTTCTTTAATAGCAATTGGTATGATAAAGAATTTTCAGAAAGTGTATATGAGCAGGCATATTCTTCCCGTTCAAAACAGATACTGGCAATTCATATTTATAAGCAGACAAAAAGCAGCGATGTTGAGGCATATCTCCGCCGTGCAGGCAAGACTATTGCGAAAAGGATGATTGATGAAGGTAATGAATCTGGAGCCGTTGAATTCTTACAGTTCGGCCTGATGACAACTGCAGCACTGAAAACGATTCTTAAAATTGCCGAAGCTAAGGGTGCAGCATCTGTATCATCTTATATACTGATGCAGTTAAGCAACAAGAAGAAGTCTACTTTCAGGTTGTAATGCTATATTTTTACGTTTTCTCAAGATGCCCGTCAATATATTTTTGTATTACAAAAGCAGGTCTTTCACAGACCTGCTTCTTTTTTCTCTCTTTTCTCTTTTTTTCTGGCTTCTTTTTCAGCTGCTCTTTCAGCTTTTCTTTTTTCTCTTTCTTCAGCCTTCTTTTTAATGCTTTCTGTCACTTCCGGCGTGAATTCATTTCTCTTTGCCAGGATAACAACAAATAGCGGGTACAGGGCAAACAGCCCTATTGACCATAAGACATTTAAAAATCCGGTCTTGCCAAAGCTTGTCGCAATATGTGTCATAATTGCGATATCAAGAAACAGCACGATAAGTGTTGCTATCATATACAACACACTGATGCTTACTGATTTCTCACTTGCAAATCTTGTCACAACCTGCATGACAAAATTGACTATGATGTATAACGCAAACATTTTTGTGTTCCAGAATGTATCGTAAATAATATAATCATTAACAAACGGCACAAAACTAAGCCATTTCTTTTTGCTTTCTTTTCCAAATATCTTTCCGAATAATACGACATTTGCAAAGCATGTAAGCAATGTAAACACTAAGATAAATAAGGACAAAATCACAAGGATTTTTGCAATAGCGCCAGAGAGTTCATTGACATCTGCTGTCATAATTATCACCTCCTAAAAAAGGCTGGCAAAAGCCAGCCCAAGTAAACCAACCTTATTCTTCTTCGCCGTCAAAGTCAAACTTAAACCTGATGCCAAAGGTCTTCGGCATATGCTCAGCACGCATGATTGATACACCTGTATCCATGTAATCGCGCAGCAGCTCATATGCGTTGTCATCTCCGATTTCTTTCTTCAGCTCTGCATAACCGTATTTCAGGATATTCATCAGCTTTGTCCTGGTTCCAATCTTGTAGTGGTCAAGGAATAAAGCGATAACAGACATGTATTCTTTCTGCTCTAACGCTCTGGACGGTTCGCCGTTGTCATCATACTGTACACAGATTACATTGTAGTTGCCTTCTTCAAAGCTGATAAGCCAGAAGTTTGTCTTTTTTCCGTTTTCCGGCGCTGTTGCGTTTACGACAACATCTTTTCCGTCGCCACCTCTTAATGTAATGTTATATTTTCCCGGCGCAGTTTTTTCAAGGCTGCTGTCAGGTACTTTGGCTGCATGGAAACCATACTCGTTTCTTCCGTCGATAATAGTCATGCATGCGTCTGTTAATAAGTTCTCGGATAAAATAATATCAAGCATCTGCTCAGGTGTTTTATAAGCCATAATAGGTCTCCTTTTCTATGTAATATTTTATTTTGCGGCTGCCGGCATCAGTTAATTCCTGTTGAACCGAAAGCGCCGCGTGATTCTTCATTTAAATGTTCTACTTCTTCAATATCAAGCTCAGGCATCTTTTCCATAATCCTGAACTGGCAGATTCTATCGCCTTTTTTGATTTCTGTGTCTCTTGTTGCATAGACAGCCATCATCCACTGGTCGTTATCACCACTGTATGAATTATCTACAATCCCGACGCTGTTTGTCTGTAGGATTCCCCAGTTCTTAAATGTACTGGAGCGCGGGGCGATATGTGCTTCATAGCCATCAGGCAGAATCATTCCAACGCCAAGCGGGATGAAAGCAGTCTGACCTGATGCCAGATGGATATCAACTGCACTTCGCAGGTCAATCCAATCTCCTTTACTGATTTTATTTAATTTTTCAAGGTTTTTGTAAAAGTATTTAATCTTAATTTTTAATGCCATTTTTTCCTCCTGATTTTTTTTGTATTTTTGCTTGCATATTTAATATGCAGGATTTTTGTAAAAAGGTACGCTTTTTTGAGAATATTTTTTTATATTTTTTTTAGCACTGCACGTTTATATACAATGTACGGCATACTCAGATACCAGAAGCGCAGATGATATCTTTTTTTAGCTTCCGATATTTCCTTTTTTCTGTCGTCGCTTAGGTATTTGTAATATTTTTTGCCAACAGACAGAATTTCACGGTGAAAGCGCTTAAACAGTCTTTTTCTAAGTGTACGGCTTGACGCCGAAGGTGAAGTGTAATGCAGAGCCCAGACGCTTAACTCTTTAACACGCATATTCTGCAGCATATAATTAAACAGCTTTGTTTTTTCGCGCCCACCGAGCAGTCCGTTAACATAGTCTTCAATATTTCTGAAACAGGCAATCACATCAAGGTCTTTATTTGAAGCCCGGCTCTTTACCAGTACGTCAGAAACCCTGTATTTTATAAGTGCTGTATTTGATACGTATACCGTAGAGCAGAAATACAGGTATTTGAGGAAGAATGTCACATCAGAATATTTGTTCAACCCGTCAAACTGCAGCTTATTGGTGAATATGATATCTGATTTATACAGTTTCGTTCCTGTAATTCCGTCAATGTTATCCCCAAGCGTCATAAGGTCTTTTATTTTGTATGTTGTATCGTATCTGCCATCATGCATCTTGGTATATATGCGCGGTGCTTCAGTCAGTTCGGAGCCATTTTCTGCAATTTTTATTACATCCCCGACAACCATATCAACGTCCTCAAATTCCATACATTTCACCAGCTGTTCAAGGTAATCAGGCATCATCACATCATCGCCATCAAAAAACAATATGTACTGCCCTTTTGCCATCGGCATAGCCTTATTTCTGGCAGCAGGGATTCCGGATTGTTTTTCGTTTATTACAGTCACATTTGTGTTTATGAATTTATTAACCTGATATGTCTGCATAATGTTAAATGTTTCATCGGTAGACCCGTCGTCAACAAGAATCAGTTCATAATTTTTGTATGTCTGAGCCAGGATGGAATCAAGGGCTTCTTCAATATATTTTTCCATATTATGTGCTGTAATAATAATCGTTATCATTATCTCACCTCCTTATCGCTGCTCTAATATCTGATACATACCACCATTTACCGGCTTTTATTTTTTTATATTGTTTTATCATCTTTTTTTCTTCTTCAGTACTAAATAATGACGAATCAAAATCAATTTCTGTCAGTGATTCAAAAACCTTTTTTCTGATTTCTTTTGTATCGTATTCTGGTATCTTTTTTAATTCATCAAGTATATATATCAGCTCATCTTTTTGTATCTCTGCTGCAAAGCTCTCCCTGCCGGCTTTTTTGTAACCATCAAGAATCATCTCAAAAGGTGTTTTTGATGTAATCACATCACTGTACTTCTTGGAATTACTGTTACTGTATATATGCCGCAGCAATATTTTATCAGAGATTGTAGATACCACTTTACAATACCCAAGGCACTGATGATAAAAGATGAAATCGGAGCTTATGCATGTATTTTGAAACTTGACCCCGCAATGTGAAATCATTTCAGTATTCCATAATTTATTGCCTTCAATGCATTGAAAATGTACACAATTTATCACATCTTCATCTCTAAATACATGGTTATACATAGCACCTGACGTAAAAATCGCGTTATTTTTCTTTTCTTTTTTGTCGTTTTCATATATGCATTTGAAATTTCCAATTACCAAATCAGCTTTACTTTGTTTTGCTACATATGTCATACGTTTCAGGGCGTTTGGTTCCAGCTCGTCGTCACTGTTTAAAAACATAATATAATTTCCTGATGCCTGATAAATCCCGGTATTTTTGGCGCTTGCTACTCCGCCCTTCTTTAACGTTCCGATAAACCTGATGCGTTCGTCTTCCTCTTCAAGAGACAACGCAATTTCTGATGTCCTGTCTGCTGATGCGTCATCAATAATAAGGATTTCAAAGTCTTCATACGTTTGATTTAAAATCGAGTATACGCATTTTTTTAAATTTTTTTCTGCATTATTTGTGTATATTACAACCGTTACCATTATTTTCTCTCCTTCTGCGATATTTCGCATATATTCAATATGCCGGATTTTTGCAGAAACATATTATTTTTGCGAAAAAAACACGCCGCAGGATGCGGCGTGAAGATTACCTTTCGGTAATGTCTATAAATGTAATGTTTTTATTCAATTCATCTTTGTATAATCCAATGTCGTTTTCAACTGCGGCTGAAACTTTTTCTTTCATATCCTTATCAGAAATTTTATCAACCTCTTTTCTTAACGCAGTCAGGAATCTTTCGCTTCCCTCCATGTCCTTCGTGGTCACGGTGAAGTCTGCAAAAGCCATAAGGTTTTTGCCTGGTTCAAGGTATGGGTTTTGCTTCGTAATGCTGTTTTCGTACTGCTTTACAAGTACCCTGCATTGCTCGTCAATCTGTTTATTGTCTCTGAGATGTTCAGAGGCCTCCAATTTCAAGCCATACTTACGGGCTTCTTCCGACAGGTATATCAGCTGTGTTTTTTCAGCTTTGAATATGTGGTTTGCAACATCAGAAAGGAATTTTTCCTGGTCAGGCGGGTCCATCTTGCATGAGATATCAACATCCATCGTATCTGACAGGTCTTGCCTGAATTCATTAAATTCATTTTTCTTTCCAGTAAGGCGGTCTGAAATGTTTACTTTTGATGCAGCATTTAAAAGTGAGCTGACGCGGAGCTTTCTTCCACGGTCTTCACTAAACTTCTTGAATACTGCATTGCCGGATTTAGCTGCTTCTGCATTAAAGGCATCTATCATTGTATCGCTGGCGTGTGTAGTAAATGAGGCTATTGCGGCTTCCTGCACCCATCTTATCTGCTTATTGTCAAGACGCTGGTACTTATCAGAAATTTCTGATATCTGCGTCATCATTTTTCCTATTACCGGAGCATATTTCTTTTGGTCTTTCATGTCTTTGATTGCATCCATTGCCATTCCTCTGGCTTCTTTCATCGCCTCCCCAAGTTCAATTCTCTGTTCCCGCTTGTTTGCCATTGCTGCATTATCGGGCTTCATAGTAGTTTTCTCAGGCGTTTTCTGCGCTTCTTTTTGGAGTGCTTCAATCTGGCGGGTCATTGAATCATTTGCCGACTCTATATATCCCGCAAACTGCTTTCGTGTGAGATGTGGGTTTTCTGTCCTGAATTTCGTCATTCTATTTTGTAATTCTTTTGTTAGGTCTTCTTTTGTTCCGGCCGGCATGTCATTTGCGATATCAGTACCAATTTTTTCGGCCATTTTTGTAAGCTGTTCATGTTCCTCCGGCGTAAGCTGCATTTCCTGATGTTTCACAATGTCATCCCAGCGACATCCTTTTTCAATGTTTTCCTGAATTTTGTCTTTATAGTTGTCAAATTCGTAATTGATAACAAAACCTGTCAGTACCTGTTTTGTCTCAAATGAAATGTTTGGGTCGGCAATCGCATCCTGCAGTCCGCTTGCAAATGCCTCATATAATTCATCCTGCTTCAGCTTGTCCTGTGTCTGTATGTAAGAGACACTTTTGACGAACAGTTCTTCTGCCGTATCCTTATTCAGCCTTCCAATATCCATCATAACTGCAAGGTTCTTGCCGTTTTCTTTATAAGCCTCTTTTACGACACCGTAGAATGGTGACATGTCAGGCTTTCCGGGTTCCTGTTGTTTGTTGCCGGTATCAGCTGTATTGCTTTCATCATGACTCTCGCCATGGTCTGCATCTTTTGTATTATTTTCATCATTAGCATTTCCGGCATCCTTGCCTGCCTGGTTCTCTGCTTTAGATTCTGATTTTTTTGCCTCTTCTTTTTGGTCTTTATATTTAGAACCTGAATAATAATCAATCATATCCGCCATGAAATCGCAGACCTTTGAAATGTAAGCTTGTATATTTATATATCCGATAATAAGCTTGTTCAATCCTTTTGAATCGCATTTATCGTTGGAGATTTCCTTGTTTGCCTTAATATCCCTCCACTCTTCCTTGAAATTTTTAAGTTTTTTAGAAAACATAGTCTGAGCGTCAAATTTTTGCCATGATTTGTCTTTTTCGTGTTCTGACAGCTGGATTCTTCTGGTCTCAAATTTGTTTATATTGCTGCTCTTGTTGTTCAGCTGCACTGCTTTATCAAGCGTTTTTCTGCCTTCAAAGTCAAGGCTTCTGTCAAGGATGCCTATAGTTGCCTGGAAGTCATCGCCTTTTGTCTTCCTGGCCTGCTCCATAACAGAGTATTTAAACTTATTCTGGGCTTGCTCTTTTATCATAGCTGCCTCTTCTTTTGATAATCCGTCAGTGTTAACCTCAAGGATTTTTGAAAGGCTTTCTGCCTGCTTTTCAGCTTTGTCAAAGTTTGATATGCGAAGCCTGAAATTATTATCTTCACTGTAATGTTTGGTGACGTCAACGAAAGCTTCCTTTATCCTGATATCCCTGTCTGTTTCAAATCCCTGTTCTTCTATTTTTGCATTAAGTGTTCTGCTTATCTCATCAACGATGTCCTGTTTATGTACATCTCCAACGCTTGACATTATGTTGGCGAACTGAGACCGCATAAAGTTATCCATAATACGGTTCTGCTGTCCATACTGCTCTCCCTGGCCGGTAAATAATGCGATTGACTTATCTACGGCCGGCTGGTATGACTTTTTAATTTCTGCCTGTGATTTAAGTGGCTGGTCAGGATGTTCCTTATTATACATATCTATAATTTTATCAAACTTCTCTGCTCCGAAGTTTGACAGGTTTTTATACATTTCATCAACCGTTACCTGACGCACGGAAGCGTCAATAAAAGTATTGTCCACATAGTCAGAAAATTCTTTTGCAATTGACCTAACGCCTTTGTATCTTTCGTTATCCATCTTCTTGACTAAATCAATTTCATTTTCAAGTAGCATAGTATTTATCCTCCTTATTTTACATTTTCATATAAAATGCAGAATCAAGAAAAAAGCAAAAACCGGCAGATTTCTCTGCCGGTCTCGCAAGATATGTCAGATGTTTTGTCTCAGCATGTCAATGCCTTCATTGTAACACTGTCTGATTTTTACAACAGGTTCTCCGAGTTCTTTCGCAATCTGAACAAATGAAATGCCATCAAGCACTTTCATCTTAATGATGGCGCTGTTTTTCTTAGGGATTGAGGACAGCAGGTCATCAACGACGAAGTCATCGCTTAACTGCATGTCAGCGGTCATGCTTTCCAGCGCATCGAATGAAACCTTTGTTCTATCCACTTTTAACTCGCGCTTTACGATTTTGTGGCTTAATCCGGTCTCATCCATAATTTTATCAACGGTAGCTTCATCCCCAGCAGTTTCAATCTTACTTTTGGCTCTTTCTACTGAGTTATGCACGGATGCAAAATACTCAGATGATTCGCCGGCCATGAAACGGAGATGCTTACCCAGTTCTTTCTTAATATATGGTGTGCAGTATGTAGTAAATGACGCTTTGCTTGGGTCGTATGTCTGTAAAGCATTCATGATGCCGATAGCACCATGCTGGAATAACTCAGAAGCTTCACGGTTAAATGACGGATAATGTTTCTTGATAATGTAGTAAATGTAATCATGATACTTTTCGAGCATCAGTTCATTGCCGATGCAGCGGTCTTTCTTGTATACCTCCATGATATCGGAATCGCACATGCAGTTTTCGTATGTTTTTGTATTACCCATAATGACACCTCTCTCTAAAATCTCTTCAACTTGTTCTCTATACAAAATCAATTCTCAGCGAGCTTCCATCTCAAGCCTTTTAATTACCTTATATATGCCGAACAGATATCCGGAATGGAATTGACTTTCCACATATGGAGGGCTGAAATGGTTTTTATCTGGCAGCTTTTTTAAAGGGCATTTAAGTGATATAAATGCACCATCAATAGCTTCATGTGTTACGTTGCAGGAGCAGGCCTCTTTGTTATAACAAGGGCAATCTCCGCATGAAAAATTATCGGGTAACTCTAATACCAGAACCGCTTTGTTTATCTCACCGTATTTAGTCCTCTCATTATCCTCTGCTTCTTTGCTTTTTTCTGCTTTAGGACACCACTCGGGGATATCGCAGTACGGTATCGGACCATAGATTGTCGGGCGTGAAGGAATGATTTTACTTTTGTTCCTGCTGGCGCCGCATATCAGTCCAAGAGAACATCTTATGCAGTCCTTACATTCTTCACACGATATATTTTCAGCCATTATTACCTCTCCTCTCTTAAGGTGAAAAACAACTTGGATTTTCCAGCATCAGGATTGTCAAAACGACCTTTCCATTGCTGGCAAATACAATATGCTTAAAATTTTGGAAAAAAATTCATTTTTTGCGGATTTTTTTTTAAATTTTTATTTTTGGCGTTATCCTCCATATTTAAGTATGTAAATCTTAATTTTTATATCAAAGAAAGGAGATACATCTATGAGTAAGTATCGCAATGAAGCTGTAATGAATCTTTATCAGGAACCGGAGGATTCTATTTTAAAAAGTTCTTCCGAGGTTAGTGTAAAGAGATTCAGCTTGTCACGCTTCCTGTTTATTACAGGGGGTGTCATTGTATTTTTGACATCTATGATGCTGGCAATGTCTCTGGTAAAAGCCCCAGTGTACGGCGACTCTTCGTCTAATAATAATGTTAAAACAGAGGTAGTTCAGGGATGTGAAAGCGATACTTTCAAGGAATAAGATTTCAGGAAGAGGCGGCTGTGATGGCAGCACCTCTTTTTTTATACAAAAAGCATAATTTTTTTTGCAAGATAAAATCCCCCGCATATCATAAGCAGAATGCATACAATTTGTATAATTCTCAATATTATCCAGTACAGCTTGTATTTACCAAGCCATCCTCTAACAACCCATAACCCCATCTTGTCAGACTTTTTTGAATTACAGTCCCTGCAGGCCGGGGCAAGGTTTCGTATATCGTTTACACTGCCGCATCTTTTTACTGCCAGCATCATCCGGGCGGATGTTTTTTTCTGTGCTTTTGCGACCGGGATGATGTGGTCAACAACAACTTTATTCTTCTGTAGCTTTTTATTACAATACCGGCATCTGTACGGAGCCTGTGTTCTGGCGAAGAACGTCTGCCGGTAATTATTTGCTCTTTCATATTCCACACGATAGCATTCATATTTAATTCCTGCTTTCTGTATTTTTTTAATAGTTCTTTTTGGTTTTTCTACATAATTATTGAAGCAGTAATTGTTTCTATATTTAGTAGATTTTCTATGTAAAAGCCGGTACAAGTCATACGGCATTTTTTGCTTTGTGTTTACTTTTAAAACCCAGTTTCCTTCCATTTTTCTTCTGCCTTTTTATGTATTTTTTAGATACATACAAAATGCAGAATTTTTCTCAAACAGTACGAATTTTTCACATTTTGGGCGCAAAAAGGGCAGCTGCCTGCAAAATGCAGCCGCCCGGGTGTTTAAGCAATTTCAGATTTGTCCTGTGTTACCTTTACATTCTCCCTTCCAAAGTGGATTTTTGCCTTTTCCAGAACATCTGCAGTGATAGAGATGTCACCGAGCATTTCTGGTTTTCTGGCTTTTTTTGAAACTATTTTTACATGGTCTCCAATACCTGGATTATCCTGCATGAAATTCAGAACCCTGTTTCTCAAGTTGTTTAAGGAATAGTCGTCAGTGGCAATCCATAATATTGACGGAGTGTCTTTCAACGGGCATATGGTCTGGAGGATTAAAGAACTGTCCTCACCGCCTCCCCTTACTTTTCCTTTCAGGAAAATCAGGCCGTCTTCATTTAACTCAGACTGGAACTTTTGGATTGCGTGTTCAAACAGCAGCACGCTGATGTGTCCAGTTGTGTCTTCAACATCAATAATCATCATGATATTGCCTTTTTTAGTGATTTTTTTCTTGATTTCAGTGATAACTCCACCGATAGCAACCTCATCATCATTATGATAAACGGAATTTTCAGATACGATATCTTCAATGTTTACCGCACCGTTTTTCTTTGTGATGTTCTCAATCGTAGAAGCTGGATGACCTGAGACATACATACCGGTCGCATCCTTTTCATTCCTGCATTTCTGGAGATATGAATACTCCGGATACTCATTAAATTTGTATGATGTATCAACATCAAGGCCGAAATCAAACAAAGTAAGCTGATTTTCATCGTAGTTTTTCGCCTGAGTCTTGATTGAGGTAAGCATAGTATCAAAGTTTTCAACTAAAGTCTGCCTGGTGTGTCCAAAAGCATCAAAAGCTCCTGCTTTCGCAAGGTTCTCAAATGCTTTTCTGTTAAATGACATATGCCGTTTTACAAAGTCATCAATGTCTTTGTAAGGCTGCTTTGCACGTTCTGCCGGAATTGTATTAGCAACGTCTTCACCAACTCCTTTGATTGCGAACAATCCGAACCTGATAGACTCATTGCCATCATCATCAGTTTCAATTGAAAATCCATATTCTGATTTTGTTACATCAGGTGGTAAGATATTTACTCCTGTCTGTCTGAAAGATGTTACATATTTCATCAGTTTCTTGGAATCATCCATAACGGACGTTAAGAGACCGACTGCAAACTCTAACGGATAATTGGCTTTCAGATAGGCTGTCTGCATGCTGATTGCAGCATAAGCTGCGGCATGTGATTTGTTGAATGCATACTTTGCAAAATCAACCATCTGATTCCAGATTTTCTGTGCAGCTTCTTCTGAAATACCCCTTCCGGTACATCCTTCAATGTTCAGTTCTTTATCACCATTGATGAAATGCGGGCCTTCCTGGTCCATAATTTCCTGCTTCTTTTTTCCCATTGCTTTACGTACAACATCGGCACGACCCATTGAGAAACCGGCCAGTTTTTGCACTATCAGCATTACCTGTTCCTGGTAAACGATAATACCATATGTAGGAGCAAGTATTGATTCAAGTTCAGGGGTTATATATTTAATATCATTCGGATTATGTTTGTTCTGGATATAATCCGGGATATAATCCATTGGGCCTGGACGATACAGTGCAACACCGGCAATGATATCTTCAAAGCAGTCAGGCTGCAGCTGTCTCATAAATTTCTTCATTCCGTCTGATTCAAGCTGAAATACGCCATCTGTATCGCCTGATGCAATCATATTGAGCGCTTTTTTATCATTCAGGATACTTTCATCCCAAAGCGGGATATCTTTTCCAGTTCTTTTCTTGATTTCTTTTTGCGCGATGTCAATGATTGTCAGATTTCGCAGCATCAGCAGGTCTTTTTTCAGATTGCCGAGATGCTCTGCCTGATTCATATCATATTCGCATACAAGCAGGCCGGATTCACTATCAAGACGGCAGGGGAATAACTGTTCGCATGGAACCGGTGTCGGGATATGTCCGCATGCATGAGTACCTGCAGATTTTTTTGTTCCTTCCAGTTTCAATGAAATATCCCAGATTTTTTCAAGTCTCGGGTCACTATGGACGTATGACTGTAAATCAGGGTTTATCTCCCATTCCTGTTTCAGCGAATTATTGCCTGTGATGAAATTAGCCAGCTTCGCGCCAATAGCAACGTGATTTTCAATTCCGGATACTTTTGTACATCCTTTTAAAACGTTTTTCGCCAGCATAGTTCCAAAAGTTTCAATTTTGGCAAAGCAATCATAACCGTAATCATTTGCTTCAGCAGCAATTACATCATCTTTTCTTAAATACTCGAAATCGGTATCGATATCCGACTGTACCCTGGCTTTCGCCATACTTTAACACTTTACAGTGGGGCTAGACTATCTCTTCAATTTCTTGTCAAAGCACTTCCTCCTGTAGCTCATCTTCAGGAGTACACCTTTCGGCTAGTCGTTACACTTCTATTTCATTACAATCTGTATGTCTCTCCATTTTCTATGCTTGTTTAGCATAGAATAGCTTGCATTATACTGTTTTGCCGCAAATCGGCAAGCTGCATTAATTGATTGAAATGTTGAGATATATTGATTGTTTTTGTATAATATACACTTTCTATGATACCGCGAGCTATGCTCGCGTGTACCAGACGTGGACGGGGGTTCTGGCTTTTTATGCACTTTTATAATTATTATATTAGGCAGGCAACTTGAAAGTTGACTGTTGTGTTCCCGTCCATCGATAATTTCGTACAGGAGACATTGTCTTGTAGCTTTGTTGTAGATTTTCTTTTCTTGTACACCATTCTAAATTAGACAGATTGTTGTTTTGTGGGTTATTATCTTTATAATGCAGCGAGCTTACGCTCGCTTGCACCAGACGCGGACGGTGTTTCTGTGTTCCGCGTACGCGTTCAATTACCTTCAGACCGACGGGCAAACAAGTTTGACAGCGGTTTCCCGTCCGTCGATGATTAACTTCTGGCAAGTCTTTAGGATTTGGTAAAAAGGCTTCACATACAATCCTATGTACCAATACATTTTTGGCTTTCCCATCATTATTTACAATGTGTACTAAAAGATATCGTCCTTTTCCATCTTTCCATTGAGAAATTGGTTTAAGATATCCGCTTTTATTGCTATATACTACTCCTGTATCATCAACATAATAATCATCAAAACCGTTTATTTGTTTTAACATTAAAAACCCCTTTTATTTTTTATTATGCTGACTTTTTATTTTGTTTTTTTTGAAATATTTAGCACGGTATCGCCTGCTACCCATTACTGGACCGTAGGGTCTCTTACGAAGCTGCTTCGTCTATGGTGTCGCTATATATCTCGCGGTGACGCTTCATATAGCAGTCTTATCCAACTTCTACCGTTAGCCTGTCTTACTAAGACAGACACCCCTGAGCAATAGGGTTCACAATGAACGCCCAATTATTTAGGCATCGATATTCTTTCCGGATTTAAGAAACGTTCAAACAGTAAATCATATTGTAATGGTTCAAGGTCTGTAATTTCCAGGCAGTAATTCATGCAGCTGCCGGCTCCAGAACCTCTTCCTGGGCCAACCAGGATATGATTGTCTTTCGCTTCTTTGATTGTCTTTCTGATATCAAGGAAATACTGAGCAAATCCCATCTGTTTAATGATTCCAAGTTCATATTTCAGCCTTGGTTCTGCTTCTGCTCTCCTCTGATGACAATGTGGATATCTCTTTTCAAAACCTTTCCAGGCCTCGTCTTCAAGATATTTAAAATAATCATTGCCATATTCTTTCGGAATATGGACTTTTGGCATACGGTAATGACCGTATTCAAATTCAAAATTACACTTATCCACAACTTCCTGTGTGTTGTAGACAGCTTCAGGGCAATAAGGAAACAATTCCAGCATTTCTTCTTTTGACTTAAGATAGTAGTCACCATCATTAATCATGCGGTTTTCCTCATTGATTCTTTTGTCTGTCTGCATACAGAGAAGCCAGTTGTGCGCTTCTTTTTCGTCTTTTCTGACGTAATGGCAGTCGTTTGTGGCAATCAGTTTCACGCCGCATTCTTCTGACAATGTCAGTAAGGCAGTGATAACCTCTCTTTCCTCAGGAATACCATGGTCTTGAATTTCGAGGTAATAATCATCTCCAAATACTTCTTTGTATTCCATAATAATCTGTTTTGCTAAATCTACATTTCCATGTACAATAGCCTGCGGTACAGCGCCGGCAAGGCAGGCTGACATAACGACAAGACCTTCATGATGCTCTTTCAACAGGTCAAAATCAATACGCGGCTTATAGTAAAACCCTTCAGTATGACTTCTTGTTAGCAGCTCGCATCCGTTCTTATACCCTTCTGCATTCTTGAATAGGATAATCAGATGATTGTAAGCTTTACCTTCAGATGCCTTTTTTTCAAACCTTGTTGTTCCGTATGGCGCAACATATGCTTCAAATCCTCCGATAAATTTCATACCGTTAGCTTTGCATGTGTCATATGCTGTAACCAATCCGGCCATTGTTCCATGGTCTGTGAAGGCCATTGCTTTCATTCCGAGAGATTTGCCGTATTTAACGTAATCCCCGATTTTTCCTAAACCGTCAAGCAAGCTGTAGTCTGAATGGACATGTAAGTGAGAAAATTCATTACTCATATTTTTCAATCTCCTTTTCTTTGTATTTTTTTTGCTTTTTGCACTTTTAATATGCCGGATTCTCAAGACTACGAAAAAGAACTTGCGTTTTGTGTCAGCTTTCTGAAATACAGAACATTTGTTCTGAAAACATATTATCACATACTGAACAAAAAAGCAAACAAATGTTCGCATAAACTTTTTAATTATTTTTTGTAACTTTTCGCCAAAAATTTTGCATATTAAAATAAAGCCAAAAAAAATAAAAAGGAGAGAGAAAAAAATGAAATCATTAAAATATTGGCTATCATTTCTTTCGCTTATTCTGCTGCTAGTAATTCCGTGTGGAGGGTTTTACTATTTAAGCAGACAGCCAGGCTTTAATGTCGTTGAATTTGTGAAGGAATACCCAATGCCTGTCTGCATTGGTGCTGTAATCTGGGCGGTTTTATTCAAATCATGTAATCTGTGGTATGAGAAATCCAAATACGGCAAAAATGTTGATGCATTCGGTATGACGAGCAAATTTGACTATTTTAGCCTGTCAGATAAAGAGCGAAAAGAATATGATAAACAGCGAAAAGAAGAAATGAACAGGGTAATGCCGGAATCCACAATCACCAAGGCAACACATCCTGGTTCTAAAAATCCTGACCAGGATATGGCAGCTCTTTCAGGAATGGAAGAAGTGAAGGATAAGATAAATGAGATTGTAGCCCGTGCAAATTATGATAAAGCCCACGGCAAGAAAGGCGAAGGCTTCAGTTCACATTACGTCTTTTACGGAGCTCCTGGTACCGGTAAAACAACATTTGCCAGAATACTTACAGGTTTTCTGTACAAGAACAAAATTATCAAAAAAAATCAGTGTATTGAAGTTGATGGTAACCTTCTCAAAGCATCAGCACCAGGTGAAGGCGGTATGAAAGCCGAGATTCTGGTTAAATATGCGATTGGTGGAGTGCTGTTTATTGATGAGGCGTATTCCATGGCTGAAGGATATGGAAATGAAGCTGTTGATACATTGATTAAACTTATGGAGGATATGCGAGGCCAATTTGTATTAATACTTGCCGGATATACAAAGCCAATGGCAAACCTGCTCTCTTCTAACCCCGGTTTCCGTTCACGAATCAAGGATTATCTTGAATTTCCGGATTACACAACCGATGAAGCAGAAGCAATCTTCAAATCTATGGCGAATAAAGCCGGCTTAAAGGTAAGCCGTGAAGGCCTTGAAAAATTCAGGGAACGCTACGAGATAGAACTTCCAAAAGCAGATTTTGGTAACGCCAGAACCGTAAGAAATATTCTTGATGAAGCAATCAGTAAGCATGCGTTACGTCTTACAAAGGACAAGAAAGCAAAAGAAAACCTGCTAACATCTGCAGATATCAGCAGTGAGTCAAGAAAAATCATTTAAAAACAAAAAAAATATTCAAAAAAGTGTTACATTTTTTAAATTATTTTGCATATTAAAAATAAGCAAAACAAAAAGCTCAGATTTAGTTCTGAGCATGCCAAAGTAGCATAACTGGATATGCAGCTAACATACAGCAACCCTTAATTCATTTTCATTGATTGACGGAAGGCAGTAGTCATTCTTCTGTTATCCGTCGGTTTGAAAGTTTCTGGACGTGCATATGAAATCAGAAATTCCATTCATGTCTAGTTCATCTAATCACCCACCCGTTATTTTTTATCACCGTTAGCAATATGCAGGTTCGATTCCTGCCTTTGGCATTTCTGGTATATAACATATATCAGAAAACTGTATTATATTTTTGCTATGTTTTACCTCCAAGATGGGCAGTGTCTTTGTTGCACTGCCCCCTCATGCCGAAGTGGCTGTCTGTGAGTTCGACCCTCACAATCGGCATTTCTGACTGAATTTGCATATGAAGCTGCAGCTTCTTTGCTTCATCAGTCGGTTTATATATATAAGTTTTACCCGGCGAGATTTGCCGGCTGTAACTTAATACCTCAGGCCGTTTGACAGACCATTGCGCATGCCTGTCGAATGACTGACAAAACCCAAGCGAGGCTCCGGATGTTTTTAGCATTCGGAGCCTCGCTTGTTATTGTGTTTATTGTTTTTTTGTTATTTTTTGCTTTTTTCTATTTTTTTCTGATTCTTTTGAAAATCATGATACTCAGCGGAACAACCGCAGCACCAATCATGGCAGCTTTCAGTGCTTTTCCACAGCATTCGCAGGTATTTTTATCGTCAGCCCAGTCGTCGTCAAGGTCGTCATCGTCAAAGTCATCGGCAAAATCGTCCTTATCTTTTTCCTGACATTCGCAGTCTTCTTTTTTTTCTTCTACTTTTTCGGCTTCTTTTTTCTCAACCTTGGAATCTCCGTCAATATCATATATTACCCTTCCGACAATATCATATACTACCCTTTTGGCAATTTTTCTCAGGATTTCATCCTGCGGCGCTGCACTTCCTGCAAGCTCAAGTTCATACTCGCGGTAATCAGCGTTCATATCGTATGTAATTTCAGCGCTGCAATACTCTGAAGAATAAGCTTCTACAGAATCGGTTTTCTTTGTATCTTCTTTTTTTTCTTCTTTTGTGCAGACTAATTCCACCTTCTGGCCGTCTGCTTTTTCTTTGTCTCCAGACTCTACAACCTTAAGTGTAAAGCCAGCTTCTTTTGGCATGTCTGCCTCCACAAGAGCTTTGATTACGTCTGCAAACTGTCTTAAAGTTAATTTTTCCATTATTTTTTCCTCCTGTATTTAGGTGTTTTTTATTGTTACATATTTAATATGCAGGATTTTTTGAAAATAAGAAAAATATTTTTTTAAAAAATGTTCAATTGTTACAAAAATTTTACATATTAAATATGCAAGAAAAAATACAAACGATATACAAGGAGATTTTAAAAAAATGAAAACACTAAACAAAAGGGTACTTTTGCTGCTTGCACTGCTGGCAGTAGTCTTATCTTGCGGCTTTTTTACAAAAAACGTATCAGCCGCAACGAAAACAGGATTCGTAACTATTAATGGGAAGACATATTACGTTAAGGAGGATGGCTCCAAAGCGAAGGGCTGGATGCAGCTGGGTAAATATAAATATTATTTTAATAAGAAAACCGGCGTACAGCAGAAAGGCTGGATGGTTGACAGAAAAGGCCGGAAGCGTTACTTTACGAGCAAAGCCGGCGTTATGTTAACTGGATGGCTGAAAGATTCAAAAGGGAACAGACGGTTCTTTGACCCGGACACAGGATTTATGACTACTGGGTGGATAGAGCTTGAAGGTGAAACGTATTATATGTACAAGAAATCAGGTGTTGCCGCAACTGGATGGGTAACAAACAAGAAAGGTGCAAAAAGATACTTCTCACAAGATGACTGTACTATGATGACCGGATGGGCAAAAAGTGAAAGCAATTACAAACGATATTTTGATGAAGAATCAGGTATCATGTATACCGGGTTAAAGAAAGTCGGTGATAATTACTACTACTTCTATTCAAAAAGTGGGGTAATGGCGACAGGATGGCTTACAAGCAGTTCAGGAAATAAACGATATTTTGATAAAACAAGCGGGATTATGGCAATTGGTTCAGTTACCATTTCCGGAAAGAGTTATACATTCAAAAACAACGGCGTATTGGTTGAAGACACAGTGTCAAACACACAGAGCCCTTCTTCTTCAAAGACAGTCAAAAATTACCTGCTTGGAGCACTTCAGCCGGTCGGCAAAGCATTGTATGTATGGGGCGGCGGATGGAATGACTCAACAAGAAAAGGTATCAGCCCTAAATGGCAGGAATGGTATAACAGCCAGAACAGCAGCTATAATTACAGGGATTATAACGATTTAAGTACAGCAAACCGCGCGAAAGGTCTTGACTGTTCTGGCTTTGTAGGATGGGCAGCTTATCAGGTTATGCAGCAGAAATCAGGGATTGGTTACGGGTATACAGTTGTAGCCGAGGAAGTCGGTTCATATTACCGTTCTAACGGCTGGGGTTCAATTCTTACTCAGTCAAGCCTCGCAAATGACGACTGGACATTAAAACCGGGTGATGTCGGATACAACAGCGGCCATACATGGATTGTTATCGGTCAGTGTTCAGATAAGAGCGTTGTTATCGTCCACTCCACTCCTCAGGCAGGATGTCAGATTTCCGGAACAAGTACTCCAAGCGGTGATTATGACAGCGAAGCCGTAGCTTTGGCAAGAAAATACATGTCCAAATATCCAGGATACACAAAATATGATTACCACACAACAAGCGGAAATTATATCAGAAACGGAAATTATTTAAGATGGAACCGGTCAACCTTAGGTGACCCGGACGGATATATGAATAAATCGGCAAGCCAGATTCTGGCAGATTTGTTTAGTTGAAGCACAGCAGGAGCCGCGAGAAATCGCGACTCCTGCTGTTTCTTATATTTTCTTTTTTCTATAATTTTTTCTGTTTTATTGTGTCGCCATTTACAAAACGCATCAACCACAAAGCAGAATACAGCAGACATTTTGCCAATATTACGACAGCCGGGAAAGAAAACATAAAAATCATAATCAGAAAAAATGTATTAGAGCCATCTTGAATTTCTGATGGGTCTTTTGGATTACACTTAATTGTTACAGTGTCGCCTATTTTCTTGCCATAGGCAAACAATTCATCCCGTTTTGCGATGTATTTTCTATCGTTGTATTTGTACTGATATTCCATTAATTTCGTTTCATCTGTATTACTTTTTGTTATGTTTGTGATAAGAGCATCAACCTCTACAAAATTTTGATACTTTTCCTGATTTGAGATAAATCCTCTTATTACTGTAACGGCAAAGATAAATAATAATATAATCGCAATAAGCACGCTTTTCAACGGAAGTCTTTTTTTTTGTATTCCATAGTCATACCTCCTTTGAATTTAATATGCAAAATCATACAAAAAAGAGCCCGCTTTCGCGGGCTCCAAAACATTAAAGTGAACCAATTTTTCCATTTCTGTACACGTAAGCATGGTCACTCAGCACACAATCAGGTGAAGCTACATTAGCATCGACATCGCAAACCATATGTAATAATTCTTCAGGATACGGGCATCTTTTACCGGAAACGATGATAAACTCATAGATGCTTGACGGAAAAATATAGAAAAAACCATCAAATTGATTTGCAAATTTTTCTAACACACCGTCGTAAAATAAAGATGCTCCAGTGATGTTACCTTTTGTTGTTACAACTATCATATCAGAGTCAAACCCTTTCTGGTTCTTTATGTTAGAGAAGGTTTCTTTAACAAGATTACCCATATTGTGAATTTCAATAGGCATTATAACCGGAGCCATTTTGAGCGCTTCTGCTATTATCTCTTCTTTAGTTTTACCCCATGATTTCAACAGCTCCTGAGAAATCATAGTGCTCATAACGTCGCCATCTTCAAAGTTCCTAATAAGGAGACGTGGAGTAATGGCTAAATCTTCAATACAGGTATGCACGTTGCCATTTAAATATTCCGCATGGCGGTTTTTGTTGTAAATGGCAACGAATAGTCTATCTTTTGCTTCATTCCACGACTTTATCATTGTTAATATGGATACATCATTTACTGGTGGTTTTATATTGAAAATTTCGATAATATCATTAACGACATTATCTATTGATGCAGGATGCTCGCTTGCAAGGTTCTTTGCATAATCGTTGTATATTTCTTCGATTTTTATGGCTGTTGTCAGTCTATCTTTGCATGGTTCTTTAATGAGACGGTGTTCTGGACCAAGCTTTCCTGGAGTTTCAACAATTTTCGTGTTACAGCCTCGTTCTTTCAGCTGTTCGATAATGATACTTTCAAATGTTTCAAGTGTGATATTGCTCTTCATGCTTTTTGCCTCCTTTCTTAATCAGACAATTTTTATGTTTACAAAATTAAAATGCCAGGTTTAACCGGAGATAAAAAAAGAGCCCGCTTTCGCGGGCTCCAAAACATTAGAGTGAACCAATTTTTCCATTTCTGTATACATAAGCGTGGTCGCTCAATACAAGCTCAGGCGAAACTGCACGAATATTGATATCACTAACCATACGTGACAAATCCTCAGGATACGGGCAGCTTTTACCGGGCACGATGATAAACTCACAGGTGCTTGACGGCAGAATGTAGAAAAAGCCGTCAAACTGCTTTGCAATCATTTCAAGCACTCCGTCGTAGAATAAAGATGCCCCGGTGAAGTTATCTCTTGTTGTTACGATTATCATATCTGAATCAGGAGTTTCAAGGCCTTCTGGAATACTTTCACCGGCTTCTTTCATATTGAAAAGCATTTCTTTAACAAGATTACCCATATTACGAACCTCAATAGGCATTACAACCGGAGCGCTCTTAAACGCTTCCGTCATAACCTCTTTTTCTGTCTTTCCCCATGTTTTCAGCAGCTTTTGTGAAACCATGATACTCATGACGCCGTCGCCTATTCTACCAATTAAAAGGCGCGGAACGATAGCCAAGTCTTCAATACAGGTATATACATTGTCCTTCAAATATGCCGCATGACGGTCTTTGTTATATACGACAATGAACAGTCTGTCTTTTGCTTCATCCCAGGACTCCAGCATCGTCAATACGGAGGCATAATTCACAGGTGGCTTCATGTTGAAAGATTCAATAATACCGTCAACAACTTTTTCCATCAAGACAGGATGTCCGCTGGTCAGCTTCTTCATATAATCGTCGTATATTTCTTCGATTCTTATGGCGGCTGTCAGCCCATCCTTGCGTGGCTCTTTAATGAGACGGTGCTCTGAACCAAGCTTTCCAGGAGTTTCAACGATTTTTGTATTACAGCCTCTCTCTTTCAGCTGTTCAATAACAATGCCTTCAAATGTTTCAAGTGTGATATTACTCTTCATGTTTTTTGTCTCCTTTCTTAATCAGACAATTTTTATATTTACAAAATCAATATGCCAGATTTAACCGGAGACAAAAAAAGAGCCCGCTTTGCGGGCGGGCATACCTGTTTTACAGAAGAACTGAACGCTATGCCCGCCGCTTACGCGGCGGGCTCTGTTTTTGTTTCTGTTTTTGCTTTTGTCTTTTCTGTTTTTTGCTCTATTTTTGCTTCTATTGTTTCAGTCTCTTTTTTCTTCTTTCTCTCTTTCTTCTCCACAACCATATCTCGCAGGCATTTCCAGTACTTCTTTTCCACTCCTGCTGCCATGGAATACATGGTTTCAATATACATCTGCCATTCTTTTGGTCTTGTTTTTAAGAATTCTTTTACTAGTTCCGGATACACCGCAATGACGGATTTGTGTTCCAACAGTGTAAGCTGCTGTTCTTTTTTAGCCTTAGAAAGGCGTGGTTCTTTTCCGCTTTCTTTTATTTTTTTAAGGTAATTGACCCAATCAAGGTCAGTGAAGGAAGTAAAAGATTTGCTTTCTTCTTTAAAAGGCGTGGCAAAGATTTCGCTTGCTTTATCTTCTAACTTTAAAATATCAAAGTGACCATATGTTCCCTTGAGGTCTTTTTCGTAAATTAGTTTGTCTCTTAAAAGCTGACGCACTGCGGCTTCAACTTCTTCATTTGTCAATATTTCATATTTGCCGCTGTTTTCTATGTCTTCAACATTTGAACTTAATGTCTGAGCCATACCTCTCAAGTTCTTAACTACTGCCGTTTCTGTAATATAGCGCTCATTCTTAGCAATAACCCTGAGAACGTCAATACAAAGCAGGTTGCTGTATGATTTCAGTATACGGATTTTATCATATTTTTCTTCTTTTATTTTGCGTTGTTCTTCCTGGTATTCCATTCTCGCTTGTTTAAACCATTTTTTCAGTTTTGCAGATGTGATGGATTCGTTTGGCTTAATTTCATATTCGCCAATACAGTCACTTTCTGTAATGTAAAGAATACCATTTTTCATTTCAAGCTTCATAAAAGACCAGATATTTTCTTTAATTAAAGCCATTTTTACCGTATTCATTGATTTTTTGCACTGTTTTATATTTTTCTTTTGAGCGTTCAGTTGTTCAGCAAGTATAAGCAGATGTTCTTTCTCTTCAATTTCAAATTCTACGGTATCGGCTGCAATATCATAGGAAAATCTGCGATTGCAGTATGTAAACAGGATTCTTCCACTTTTAAATTTTAAATCAGATAAAATACCTTCAACATATATTGGATTGTTGATTTTTCTTGATGAAATCGTGTTAATCATATTGAAGATTGCTCGTTCTTCAAATTCAATAACAGATAAAATTCCCTGGTCAATCTTTAAATCTTTTTGTTTTTTAAGATATTGACAGGCTATACCAAACATATGCCTCAAGACAGGTTCTTCTACAGTAATACGCTGAGTTGGTCTCTTTACTGCACTCATCAGTTTTTTTTCAAGTTCGTCAATAGAGCTTTCTTTTTCAAGATTTTCACAATCAATTTTTCTTTCTACTCCAGTAAGAGAACCAATTACTTTCTTACCTTTTATTACATCAAGAGAAATAACGATTGATGCATCAACATTATAATCATACGAGCGATGAGTAGTTAAATCAGCTCGTATTTTACCGATAAATGGATTATACTTTGTAGATTTTTGATTTTCGGTGATGCTTTTTATTGCCGCGTTAAGATTTAGAATAAGTGTTTCTTTAATATATTTTTGTATCTTATCTGCTCTTGCCCTTTTTTCGTTTTCAATTCTTTTCCATTCTTTTTCTCTTAACTTCTTTGACTGCTTTCTGGAAAGCTGGGCATTCGGTATGGATGTCTTTTCTTTTGGAATAACTAATATATCCTGTTGTGTTGCTCGGTTTTTGCATACAATATTTCCTGCTGCACTGACTCTTATTTCACAATTATCTATTTTTATGCCTGCATTTTCAATATATTGGCGTACGAATTCAACTTCTTCACTTGTTGCCGGTCTCGGTTTTGCCATATTCTCAAATCCTTTCAATTATTTTTTCTTATATTTAATATGCCGGATTTTCATTCATAAGCAGCAATTTTTGCGGATTTTCTTTTATATATTTTTCAGCATTTTATATTTGATAACAAAATTTTTCCAACAAGAAAGGAGCCTATTATGAGCAAAATGGCAAAAGAATTTGCAGAAAAATATCTGAAGGAGGAGTTTGATTCCCGGCTGAAACACCTTGGAGGCCAGCCTGACGCACTTTGTCAGGCATACCAGGCAGCACTTGAGGCTATGGCGCCAAAAAAGAAGTGCTATGTTTTTACCGTTGAAACAAGAGACGCGCAGGCTTACCTGGAGCCGGCTTGTATTCCACCGTCAGACGAAGACGAATGGGAAGACAGCGATGTTGAAGAACTTGACGAAGAAGATATTTGGTCTGATGTAAGCGGAAGTATTATCTACGATAAAATTTATGCAAATTCCAAAGAAGAAGCCGTACAGGCGTTTATTAAAAAATGCCCGCAGCATGATATTGACAGCTTTGGCATTGAAACATATATCGCACCGGATGACGACAACACACGCAGCAAAAATAAAGCTGCAGCTAAGTTTCTTAAAGAAGAAATGAAGCATCGTTTGAATATTCTTGAAGGATGCCCGGATTTACTTTACCAGGCTTGCGATATTGCAGTTAAAATGCTGAAGCCGAAGAAATGCTATCTCATTACAGCCGACACCAGAGACGCGCAGGCATGCCTGCCACCAGTATCTGACGAGCCAAAAGAAGATATTTCCGAATGGAAAGAGGAAGCTATGGATGACGAGGATAACTGGATTGACGTAAAAGGTGAAATCATTTACGACAGAATTTATGCAAAATCCAAAAAGAAAGCTATGAATAAGCTGTTTAAGATGTATCCGGAGTATGACATCGGCTGCTTTGGCGTAGAGGAATATGTCATGCCATATTGCGATACCGAGGAAGATTAACTTCTTAACCATAATTTGAGCCGTTTTTACGGCTCTTTTTTGCTGCCTTGTTTTTGGCATATTAAATACGAAAATGTTTCATAAACACGAAAGGAGAAATCGATATGAAAAAATGTTTAATACCGGAAGAAAGACAGGGAAGACAGGGAAAGGAAGTCGTTATCAAATATCTTCGCGGAGAATTGAAAAACCGCCTGGACTATTTGAACGGCGAGCCAGACAACCTCTGCAAGGCATATCAGACAATCATTGAGTCTATGCAGCATCAACTTGAAACACGAGATATCGTCAAAGAGACTCATAACTTTCTTAACAACGAGAAAATCGGATTTGGGACGTTAATCCGTGCATTTAATTTCTTTTCTGACCTGGCACCAGAAGAAAGAGATGTGGTAATTGAGGCTTATAAGAATGACGAATTTAACAATCATGGATGGTATTGATAACTCGCCAGCGAAGCTGGACTCGTTACATATTTGCGGCGAAAGCCGCAAACATGTAACCTGCGATTTTCTTGACTCCGGGAAAATCGGGATTGAAACCCTGATGCAGGCATTTTCTTTCTTTTCCGGTATGACACAGGACGAGAAAAGTCAGATGATAAAAGCCTACAAAAACGGAGAATTTGACAGACACAAAGGCCAGAATTTCTGACAGCAAGAGAGAGAAACAGCGGGCATCTGCTGTATCTTTCTCTTTTTTTTGCTAGCATTATATTTCAGATATTCCATCCTGGCATTCCATCTATTGCCGGCAAAACCGGCAAAAAATAAAAGAAAAGGAAGACGCCAATTACCGGCCAATCTCCCTCTTCTTCTTTTTCTAAATACCTATCAGATTCTCGAATACTTGACGAAAATTTCTTCTTTCGCTTTTCTTATCAGTCTATTCTCCTCATCGCTGATGACCGCCGCATGCACTGCCGCCGCCACAGCCACTATAATCCAAAGCCACATATTACACACCTCCTGCTTTCGCTATATTATATTTTTTTAAGCGTTCCTTTTCCTCCCCTTTTTGCTTTCGCCAGTTTAGAAAACGGAATCTGCTTTTTGTTCTTTAAGGTTAAAATCAACTCAGTCGGATGCTGCTCCTCAGCGGGCATACCGTCATCTTTCGCTACCGCCTCATTATCTACAAGCACATCTTCCCCGCCTGCCGGCATTACTTCCGGCATCAGATTTACACTTCCGGCATCATCATTACCGGCATTCTTCAGTCTTTCGTTACCGTTCTCTCCCGCCGGCGCCTCTTCACTTCCAGCTCCCGCCACCTTCTTTACATCTTCCGGCCATACAAAGAACACATCACTCAGTTTTTCTCCGGCTTTCATCGCAATACCGGCAACCGTTCCAGCTCCCCTCTTCTTCTCCGGGATATCCGCCGCAGCAAACCGCAGGAATCTTCCGGCCTCACTTACAAGCACGATTTCCGGCTCGCTTTTCTCTATCTTCACAAAATCCGTGCAGACTTCGCCATCTTTCAGTTTAATGTATTTAGTATTTTTTGATTTCACGCTGAATTCAGCACCCGGAAGTTTCTTAACCCCTCCAAGGTTTGTTACGATAACATAAACATTTTTACTGCTTGCTGTTTCGTCCGCAGTACTTCTCGCTGTCTCACCTGTCATATCCCTCATCGCTTCAGCATACAGGATAAGGTCTGTTGTAGTATCCAGTGTTGAAACATTATCAACCGGAATGCTCTTGTCCCTGAACTTGCCAAATGGAATCTTATTTGCCGGCACGGTATGCATGATTCCGTTTTCTGTAATAAACACAACCTTATCATCGCTCATCACCGGAATGACCCATTTACTCTCAGAGTCTGCGGCTTCCTTATTCTTTTCATAGACTGTATCACTCACAGCCCTGACATATCCGAATTTATCCATCAGCACAACTTCTTTAAAAGCCTTTGGTGCTTCTTTTTTAATCACTGCTTTCTCAATATTTTTGATGCTTGTTTTTCTTGGCTGTCCGTATTCCTTAATGATACTCTCTAAATCATCTTTGATTACTTTTTTCATATATTTTTTATCACTCAGGATTTTTATATATTTTTCAATATTCTGCTTTGTTTTTTCATTTTCTTTCTTTAAGGCTTCCAGCTCCAGGCCAATCAGACGTGAAAGACGCATATCCAGGATTGCGTCCGCCTGCAATTCTGTAAAGTCAAAGGTCTTTGCAATCTTTTTATCTTCCGCGATACGGTATTTTATATTGTCAACATTGCCCGTCATTAAGCATTCTTTTGCTTCTGTTTTTGTCTTACTGCCTCTGATTGTTTCAATCACGGCATCCAAGACATCAATCGCTTTGATTAAACCTTCTTGCACTTCTGCTTTTTCTTTTTCTTTTGCAAGCATTGTTGTATATTTGCGTGTATTGATTTCAAATAAGAAGCTAATGTGATATTCCAGGGCAGATTTTAATGTCAGTGTCTCCGGGCGTCCGTTTGCGATAGCCAGCATGTTGACACCAAAGGTATCTTCCAGTTTTGTTTTACTGAGCAGGACAGTCTTAATTTTTTCGGCGTCTTCTTCAGACACGTTCTTCTTTAAGTCCAGAACGATTTTAATGCCTTCTTTTGATGACTGGTTTGAAATATCCACGATATCCGGAATCTGTTTGGAATCCACAAGCATTGCCACGTCATTTAAAAAATTTGCAATACCGGCGCCAATCATTGTATACGGAATTTCAGTAATAACAAGGCGGTTTACCTGCCTGTTCTTTTCATGTGTCACCCTTCCCTGTACTCTGATTTTTCCCGTTCCGGTCTTGTAAATTTCCAAAAGGTCGTTACTGTTTGCCACAATGCCGCCAGTAGGGAAGTCCGGGCCTTTCACAAAATCCATCAGCTCTTCAATGCTGGCACCTGGGGTATCAATCAAATATTCTTCCGCTTTCAACACTTCCACCAGGTTATGAGACGGTGTTGAAGTAGTCATACCGACAGCGATACCTTCAGAGCCGTTGATTAAGAAGTTTGGAATTTTTACGGGCAGTACCTCAGGCTCCTTTTCTGTTTCGTCATAGTTAGAGACATAGTCCACAACTTTTTTGTCCAGGTCAGCCAGGTAATTCTCCTGCGTTATCTTCTGCAGCCTTGATTCTGTATATCGCTGTGCAGCAGCTCCATCACCCTCAATTGAACCGAAGTTACCGTGACCATCCACAAGCGGAATTTCACGTTTAAAGTCCTGCGCCATCACAACCATCGCGTCATATATGGATGAATCGCCGTGCGGGTGGAATTTACCCATTGTATCACCAACGATACGAGCTGATTTCCTGTAAGGCTTATTATAATCCAACCCCAGCTCTTCACCCATATCATACAGGATACGGCGCTGCACCGGTTTCAGACCGTCACGGATATCAGGTACCGCTCTTGCGATAATTACACTCATTGCATAGTCAATATATGACTGTTTCATAATATCTGAATACTCCTGCTTGATGATTTTCTCCTCAGCAGGTTCAAAAAGGCTTAACTGACCATTATCTGTAGTTTTTTTCATCATTTTTAGCGCAGGAAAACCCCATCCGACGAAGAAATGATACTCCTTGTTTCGTAGTCGGGTGGAGGAATGCGCGGTTTTACATTCTTCCTGTTTTCTCCTTTCCTCTTAATTAAATGCCGATTTAAAATAACCGCCAGCATATTTGTAAATTTTGACTTTTTTAACAGCTACGGATTTCTTGTCAGAGAGTAGTATTACTCGCGTTCCGTTACTTTGACATCCTGATGTCTCACGTTTTCTATTCTCATACATGACGATATCGTGAGGCTGGATGTTATAATGCCGCTTTCTGACAGTTCGTTTTCCTGCTGTTATTTTTTGTAAGCGATACCGGTGCAGGTTCTCGGAATCTTTCTTGTGATTACGATTAATTCGTCCGTTAAATAACTCCTGTCCTGTTCTCTTTGAACCATCACGGCTGTCAATATACTTCGCATCATAGAACTTTTCAAGACACCTGTTATTTCTGCGTTTTTTCTTATACAAAGCCGCATTTGTTCGGTGCTTTGGATGAAATTTTCCCATCGCGAATGCATCATTGACATGTGATTTATCAATATTTAACTCTCGGCGTTGTTCTTTTGTTGCTGCTCCGTATGTAATATGAACGTTAATATCCGGAAATAAGGATTTAACTTCATTGTAGAGCTGCCATCGTATCGTCGTCATAAAAGTAGCGCCTTTAAAATCTGGGAGCTTTGGTTTCCAGTTATATAGTTTTCCACCTGGTTTATGGTTTTTTGGCGTATGGCATTTATCGCATACTGTAGCCAAATTTGTCATGCTGTTGGTTCCACCCTGGCTTCTGTATTTAATATGGTGCACATGAAGTATGGCTCCATCACTAATTGTCCTTCCACAGCATTGACATTTGTAACCATCACGGGAAAATACTGCTTCTCTTAGTGTTGCAATGCCATATCGTTCTCCATGCTGGTAGTCTGCACCCTGAGGTAACGGTTTTCCTTCCTCTTTGGCTTTTAATACCTGAGTATCAAAATTTCCCATTTCCATAGTAATATCTGTAAGAGGCATGACTTTATTGATGCGTGAGATTGCCTGGACATGGATATCTTTTTTGTGCTCCAGTGATGGAGCAATCCAGTCTTTATCTCTTTTCCTGTTATTGAATCGTGGTTGGCGGTATCTTTTTCTGCCGCGTCGTAGCGTTCTATACATCCGGCATGCACCATGCTTGGTTTTTTCGTCTGTTAATGTATCAATCTGCTCTGCCAGATATTCGTGCTTTTCTGACTTTACAGATATTCCAATATGTATATATCCGGTATCCATACAAAGCTCTATTGGCTGGGCATATCCAGTTTTCCTTTTGGTAAGCTGTATGGTAAACGGGTGATAACTGTACTTAACTGCTTTACCTGATTTGAGCAGTTTACGCGCCCTGTATTCACTTGATGGCATTAATCTTTCGCCTGTCTTACTGATGACTGCAACTGACATAAGCTGCCCTCCTTTGTGTTGTATTTTCCCGGCAAGCCGGGGTGGCTTACGCCTTCTGTATCAATTTATGCTGGTGCCGAATCCGGCAAGACCGGTGAGGCATCAATCATTTCCAAGCATCCGAAGATGCTTGAAAACAATCCATACAGGTTCTCTATCCTTTCGGCTCCGGCAAGCCGGCGCCTAGTCAGAATCGGTTGTCCTCATCGCCAATGTTATCCGATAGTTTAGCGTATACTGCACTTCTCCTACCCTAAGAGATGTTTAACAGCATACCGCAGAGCGTGAGACTTGAGGAGCATCCCACGGTGCCTATTTTACCGGTAACGGAGCAGTTAAAGATTTACCTGACCTGGTTTGGCCGGCTTCCTTACCGCCAAGGCTAATCAACAAGGCCTTTCGGCCAACACCTTCCGTAAACTGTAACGGAGCTAAACAAAAGTGGAAATAAAATAATTTATTCTTTTGCAAGCCCCGTCCGAGGTTTACCTCGGGCGCGGGTTATTGACTATTTTCCCTCCAAATTTGGTTCTTTGTTTCTTTTACTGTATCTAGTATGCCGAAATTTTAAAAAAGCGTATTATTTTTGCGAAAAAAAATAAACCTGCACTTCTGCAGGCAAAAAAAATCCAGCTGGCAAAAGCCCGCCGGATTAATCGTATTTGATTGTAGATATTTTTATTTTGTTGTTGTCACTGATTTTTCCAATGTATTTTATCAGCGTGTCCTGAATTTCATTGTTCGTTGTGTATGTCATATCTTTGCATATTTTCCAGGATTCGCTTATCGGCAGGCCAAGATATACCCGGCCGTCAACACCGGTTGTACAGAAAATCATCTTTTCCGGATTGTTCAGCCGCATGTTTTTGTACAGCAGCGCGCCGATTCCGTGCATTTCGCATTCGTTTATTACGAACAGATAGTTCTTTATCCACTCCTCCGGGCTGATAAGCATACTTTCTGTATTACATACCGCGATGTAATCATCGTATACAGATTTGCTGTCAGATGGAAAATCGGATGGAGTTTCTTTCATCAGCTTGAGAAGCTTCCGTTGATTGATGTCGACATCATCGACGCATATACCATATATTGCTCTGCTCATTCTTGTCCTGCTTTCTTTATATTTTTTGCTTGTTTTGGACATTTTTAGCCTCAATTACGATTTCCTCTTCTCCTCGTCTGTTGAAGAAAGCAAGGGTATCTTTTTTATTTACCGTTCCTTCCAAAACATATCCTTCACCAAAACGATTTGAGAACCATTCTGCCTTATCATACTCTCTCGTCCATGACATTCCATTAGGATTTCTTCCAGATGTAACACCGCGATAAACAATAAAGTTTTCCGGCAAGGCTGTATATGTTTCATATTCATCATCATACATCAGCGATTTTTTATCTGCAAGCCGAAACCACCTTGCCGCAAGAGACACTGACACATTCACATCTCCATTTGGATTTTCTTCTTCTGTCCAGAATTTTCCAAGCAGCAGACTGAAGTCTTGCAGCGATAAATATTCTTTAATGTATTTAAGAAATGTCAGATAATACGAATTTCTTATAATGTACGAACATCTTATCAGTGTATCGGTGCTGTCTATTTTTTCTTCCATCTTTTTGGTTGCTTTTTGAAGCCCTTCCGGTTTTGTAATATCAACAATTTTACCATCAACACTTGAATATCCAGTATCAAAGATTGGATGTTGAATTATAATTGGAGATAAATCGGTCTCTTCTATTGGCATATACAAAAACAGCTTCAGCGTTTCTTTTACCGCTTCTAAATCAGTCTTTTTTCGCATAGTTTCAATCTCTTTTCTATACTTTTCTGAATTTATTTTATCATATTCTGTCGTCTTACGCAAACGAAAAAGCCGCCAGTTTTTGTTTTTATTCCACGACACACAAAAGAACCGCCGGCTAATGCCGGCGGTTCAATACAAAATGCTCTATTTTTCAGTTTTTCAATCCGCAATATCCTTAAACACTGCATCAAACTCTTCTTTTGTCAGAGTCTTATTCAGGCGATATACGTAATTCGGCTCTGTCAGCCGCAGCCTGCCATACGGATGATTTGGATTTACAGGCTCAGCGTAAAAGAATTTCTCTCCACGTTTAAAGGCTTCTTTTGCCCATTGTGTCAGGTCTTCTCTGCGGTAAAGTCTCGGTTCGCCATCATCCACGGCAGAGTACCCATTTGTACATACGGGGACAAAACATTTCTTTAAGTCCTTTACGTTCTGCAGTGGTTTTTTGCCTGTCAACAGGTCAAGCCTGTCCTGGATTTTTTTAACGTTTTCGTTTTGTCTTTTTTTTCTGTTTCCAGAACAAAGCCAATTCTTTTCTGCTTCCAAAACAAAACCAAAGACACAAAAACCGGTCTCATCAGACAGCCAGTCTGCAACGCCCTCTTCGTCAATGCCGTTCGGAATATCCATTTCTGTCGGGAGTGTTTTTAAAACCTCCTCATCACCATCAGTATCCCATTTAATATCAATCGCTCTCATGATTATTCTCCTCTCTTTCTTTGCGATAAGTTTTTAAATATTCATCCAGTTCTCCTGCTGGCACAAATTCCATCTCAACGACAACTGTAAGCCCTTTTTCAATTCCCTCATCCGGCATAGTCCACTCTTCGGATGCAATGACGTCTTCGCTATCGTAGTAAGAATCGCCGTCAAGCGGAATTATTTTTCCATCTGCCACCTTAAAGCAGCCGCAGAATTCGCCATCAATATTATTGCCGGTTGCCGGCGGGGAATCCCGTTTCTCGTCATATCCACGATAAGAGACGTAATCAAAATTTTTACCGGCGATAATATCACCAATTGTAGGATAAGGCTTTGTGTATTTTTTTAACATTCCTTTTTCCTCCTTTCTTCAGCCAAACCAAACAGGCATTCTCTCAGTTCGCTGCCATCAAAGAACTTTTTGTGAACCCTCCCCGCCTAATCCGCTTTCGCGAATATAGACGGGGCTTCCAAACTCCGCATAGACTTTCGTCCATGCCTGCTACTTTAGGTAGGAATGGATACCTGACCACAGATACAGCGCAAACTCAGTGACTCTGTCGCGTGGCATTGCCTTCAGCCGAAGCTTTAGACTTTGCCTTGGATGCGCAGAGTACCGCATAAGCGTTAATTAGTGTGGCCAGGCAGCAGCTGGTCCGTCTGTTGAGTTCTGGGACTTTGGCCAGGACTAACAACTCTTCCTTTGCAGAAAGAGATTTAAGGAGTACACGGATAAAGAACCGTGCACCAATATTTTTAGATGCGGAAAGGTCGCAGTTGTAGACCTTACCGGTTGTAAATTTACATAATTCATAAGTATTAAATCCTGCATCTTTGCCGCGGAGAACTTTTCCGGAGCCGTCAAATGCAAGACGTGATGTATTTACAGCGCAGATATAAGAAACACGGATTCCGTTTCTGGCAGCAAGCGCTTCAACGCGGTGCTGGATATCACGTTTCCTCCATAAGGAAAGCTTCTGTTTGTTTCCTCTCCTCTTTTTCTTCATATTGAGGTGTTCAAAAACAATAACGTTCGCTTTGGATTCCATGGCGAATCTGACAATCTCCGCAGCTGTTTTAATGGCGATTGTCTCATTATAGTTATTTGCCAGTCTCCAAAGCCTTGGTGTCTTATGATTACCATTCTGCTGTGCTTTTTTGATAGCATTCAGCAACCCATACATACGGTCTTTTTCTACAGGATGGTTGATGAATCGCTGTCCTGTGACAGTTCCGTCTTTATGTACTACTGAACACACTGCGTCTGTATTGATGCCCAAATCTACTCCAATCACCGTCTCGACTTCCTTATCTTTCTTAAACTTCGGAAACTTAGAGTTTGCCATTTCGTAAGAAATACGGAGTTCATATCGGTGATTACGTTTTACAAGAACAGGGGCAGAAGCTTTCCATGCTTTCATATGACTATAAGCATACATGAAATCACAATCACGTATCACAAAAGTTTCCCAAATCCAGTCCTTACCATTATATAATTTCAGGCTTACGATATTTGTTTCTTCGCTGTTAAGGAATGTATTATTTCTGTAAAAGCACGGCATTGTGTTCTGATTTCGGTTCAGATATGGTCTGCAGCCATGCTTTCCTCCATTCTCCCAATTCTGCAACTGAGAGCGGTAAGACAGCATCAGTCCGATTGAAGTATTGATTGCATCGCGTCTGAGATAACTCGGAAATTTGTAAAATTCCTTATCGAAACGTTTATATACAGCATCATTATTCTCCGTGGAATGGATTAAACGTTCCATTTTCTGCTGTCTTCTCTGCTGTGCTGAAATAATAACTTTTCCATCATCGCCTGTTATACTTTCAAGAGATTTCAATTCATCATAATGACGTATTACAATGTCAGAGATGTAATGCACGGCATTGTGGTATGTTTTAATTGTCTTGTCGAAAATATGATAGGCTTCTGTGATTTTTAATCCATATGATACTGTTGCCATACATTGGCACCTCCTTGCCTTAAAATTTCTTACATACATATATAATATGCAGGATTTTTAAAAGTTTTGTCGTTTTTTGCGAAAAAAATGCAAAGTTTATTTTGCCAGTTTCTCGTAACAGCACTTACCCCGCCTAAACGTCAGACATGACATTTTTAGATGTCTGACGCTATAGACGTGGTATGCGTGCATGGCTATTCTAGTTTTTTATCAACAACAACTACAAGCTCTTTTTCAAACGGCTCTGAGAAGAATAATACCGGCTCGGCTTCGTCATATGTTTTATCGTCTGAAACGATTTTGCCGTTCTCAACTTTAAACCATCCTATGACGCTTCCGATTTTGTTTTCTGTTGCTTTTGGAATATCATTTTCGACATCATACCCGCAATACACTACGACACGGTAGTCCTTCCCGGCAATCAGGTCTCCGATTGTCATCGTTGAATCAACTTTTGTATACATTTTTTGACCCCTTTCTTATTATATTTTTACAAAGACAATATGCCGGATTTTTGTAAAGGCAAAAAAAAGAACAGCCTTTGGCTGTCCTATAATTTGAATATGCTGGATTTTTTGTCTATCTTGTCAAGTATATATGACCTTAATACTGTCACATCCTTATATTCTTCTTCGTCAAGCTTTTTCAGTATTTTCCTCAGCGCTGTATCAGTAAAGACTCCGTCTTTGATAAAGCCAATTATTACCTGATTCCAGTCTGATTCATTGTTTAATGCGTCAGATAAAAACAGAGCTGCGTTTCTGGTAATATACGCCTTTGTTTTTGTGTCCGGATATATCTTTCGCTGTTCTATCGCAGCAGACCGGGCGATTGCATCTTTACTATAAGGATACATCGCCGGTGGCATTCTATTGTCGTTTGATTCAGCCAAACGGCATATAGCTCTTGCCGCTGACGGTATTTCGGTTAACATCTTCGGCATGATGATTACTGGCAGCCCTTCAATCTCAAGCTTCCAGATATTACAGTAATGACAGATACAGAGATTCCCGCCTCTTAATCCAATCTTGGCAATACCTGACCAGGACATATTTTCCATAACCTTTTTGGGTATATAGATGTATGAGGCATTCGGGAAAGCAGCAGCACCTATATTCTGCACTGTTGACGGTATGTGTATTTCATACATATCTGACTGGCCTGCACAGGAGGCAAAACCTTTTGAAGTGCCAACTGTGTTGAACGCGCCGGGGCCGATTGTCCTTAATCCTTCTGGCAGGTTGATTTCACTCATGGAAGTATTGTTAAATGCATCGCCTCCGATACCTCTTAGCCTAGCATGAAAAGTAAAGTGCTTTAAATTAATACAGCCAAAAAAGGCATAATCTCTAATTCTTTCCACATTTTTTCCACCTTCTACCTCTTTCAGATTCCAAGACCGAGAAAATGCATATTTATCAATGATTTCTACAGAGTCAGGAAGAACGACTTTATCAAACTTGCAGTTTCGGCATGCTTCAACAAATATCATCTTTGTACCGTCTGGAATGATAAGAGTTCCTTCTTTACCTTTCGGGCAGAGATAAAGATTCTCTCCGCTGCCTGAATATAACAGGCCGTCTATAGTGCAAAACCTGTTATCCGGTGAAATAATCTCAAAACTTTCAATTGTCTGCAATGCAGCGTTGCGAAGTATTTTTGTGACATAGTTAACAGTCAAATCAGTTTTTGAGTCTTTGATTATAAGCTCCTTGATTGGTTTGTCAACAGTAATCTGAAAGTGTTTGTATCGCACCCTGTCCAAAAAGTGTTTCAGGTCTTTGAATGTGTTTACGGTCAGTGTTCTGCCGTCTTTAGATATTTCGGCACTTTTGTTCATTTTTTTGCTCCCTTCTTTTTGTGTTGCTTATGTTACAGATTTAATATGCCGGAAGCAGAAAGAAAAAGAAACATGGCTGACGCCCTGCTTCTTAGATACGAAATGTGTTTTGTGGACAGTTACTTATGGAGTTGAGGATATATGTTTTAAGGACAGTCAGGTTTTGAGTGTCTTCAACTTTCTCAACTTCTTTAAGCAGACGCTTCAATGCAGTATCCGTAAATACCTTATCATTGATAAGTCCGACCATAAGTTCTTCTCCGTTTTTAACTAACGGATTGCAGATGATGTTCTGGAATATTATTGAAATATTTCTTGTAATAAACCGTTTAAGATTTGTATTCGGGTATTTTCTGCATTGCTCTAATGCAGCAGTCAAGCCAGTTGCACTCTGGCTGTATCTGTATATTTCCGGAGGCATAGTATCTTCTGAAAGCATGAATTTATTGATTTCATCTGATGCCGCATCAAGCTTTGAGCGGTCTATGTCTTTCGGCATGATGATATCAGGTTTGCCATCAATTTTAAGCCTCCACATATTACACGGATAGCAATGCTGAAGATTTCCGCTTCTGAGGCATGCATTTATCAGCTTTCGGTTTACAAATGATGTGTGGACATTAGCAGCATTTGAAAACGCTCCTGGTTGAATATACCCTATTGATGACGGAATGCTAATATCATACATGCCATCAGGGCCAACATCAGCGTTTTTGCCATTATGCAGGGCCGCAGTGTTAAAAGCATCTCTTCCTACGCGCCAAATGCTGTCTGGAAGGTCTATTTCTGTCAATGTGGTGTTCATGAAAGCGCTGTCGCCAATTTCTTCTACCATATCTCCGAGTTCAAAATATTTTAGCTTTTGGCAGTTTAGAAATGCGCCATTGTAGATTTTTATTATTCCTTTTCCGCCTTCCACTCTTTCCAGATTTGCATTGCGATAGCATGCAAACACACCGATTGATTCAACTGAATCCGGCAACACCAGCACTGAAAAGCTGCAGGCTGAGCATGATATATCAGAAATGCTTTTTGTTCCATCTGGAATTACGAGTACACCTTTTCTTCCTCGCGGGCAGAACAGCAGACGTTCTTTGTCTCCTGAATATAGCAGGCCGTCAACGGTACAGAAATATTTATCAGGATTGCTTATACTGATTGTTTCTAATCTCCTCAGAGGCTGTTTGTCTAGTAACTGCTTTATTTCGTGAGACTTCATATTGCATTTTGCTTCATTAACAACCAATTTTGTCACAGAATCAGGAAAACCTCTTTGCGAAGATTCCAATGCGTGAATATATTTTTTCAGCGCAGTGAACGTTTCTACTGTCAAGGTATCTTCAATTACTTCAGCCCAGTTTTCGTCAGTTATATTCAAAATCATATCATCTCTTCCTTTCTTTATTGTTTTTCATATACAATATGCCATTTTTGGGCAAAAGAAAAAGCCTCCAAAAAAGAGGCTTAAAAAACAGTCTTACGCGAAAGATGCACACTGGAAAAATCCGATATGAGACTCCCAATCGAAATCATCAGGCACGTATGCCGCAAGTTTTTCCTTGAATTCTTTGATGATTTCCTCAGTGGACTTATACCCGTCATCTCCAAGCAAATCCTGCGGGCGTGTAGACTTGTCAGTGTAGATGATATAAGAACCATCTTCCACATCCACAAACTTACCGCGGGCTGGCTTTTTGAATGGATAGAGCACTCCGCCAGAGTGTTCTTCTTCGCAGTATTCCACGCAGTTGAACAATTCTTTCTTATGTTCGGCAGCAGCTCTTTCATTTACGCATGATTCAAGTGAATGAAAGTCTTCCAGCAGGCTCTGTCTGTATGCAGAACGCAGGAAATAGAAAGAATCGCTTCCATATTCTGAAATCGTGCAATCGATAAAGTCAATGTCTCTATCGGTTACACCATCCTTCCTGTATGTCTCCAAAAGATATCTCGTGAAAAAATCCCTTACTTCTTCTTTAGGGAAAACTAAAGCAGTTCCGCTTGTTGCGCTCCAGTATTCTGACATAATATTATCTCCTTCCTTATTCTTCGTTATTGTTTGATGTTATCACGATATCGCCTTCAACGTCAAGTTCTTCCGAGTCGCAGATATACTCTGCGTTTTTCGGGAAAGGCATATTTTTCCAGTTCTTTTCCAGGTAAGCGACAGCTTCCTCACGTGTTGTAATATCGTCCGGAATATCAGCTGTTACCTGGCCGCAAACCTGGTAAATTACGTTGTAAGTTACTTTAGACATATTTTTGTCTCCTTTCTTGTTGTCTTGTTTTTTTTGATACACTTTTAATATGCTGAAATTTTTACACCGCAAAAAAACAAATCAATTGTCATTTGTCGGCAAAAATGATACAATTACAGTATACAAATCCGACAACTGGACACCGCCCGGTCCTGCCAATTGTTAAGAGAGATATTCCACCGGGTTTTTCGGTATCAGACAAAGAGTACCGGCCAACCATGCATCCGAAATGTGCGGCGGCTCTGGCAGACAAAGACGGGAAAAGAAACTGATGCTTAAAGGAAGAACGGAAGTTACCGCGAGCAAGCGGGAGGATTTACACAAAAAAAGAGGCCGCATAAATGCGGTCTCGTATTGTTTTTTTGTACATTAGCATTCGGAATAAGACCACTTGCTGCGCTCTTCCTGGGAGCACCAATCATCAGGGTCAGGCCGTGCAGTATAGAATAAGCAGTTCTGACAGATGGCGCTGCGGCAGCTGACAGGTCTATCATCTCCTCGCATTACTCCAAACAGGTCTCCGGAACATGCGATTTTTGCGATGTCTTCGGAATATTTTTTCAAATGTGTCATTATCTTTCTCCTTTCTTTTTTTGTCTGGAATATATATCCAATATACCAGATTCTTGTCGGCAAAAAAAATAAATACAGAACACTTTTTTGGGCTATGTCCAGACATATGGTTGATTTTTGATAATAATGGAAAACCCAGTATTTGCAGTCATTTCCGATTATGCCGGAAAAATATCTTTTCTGCGTCCTTTGTGGATTTTTTTTGTAATTTAAGCATATTAAGAAAGAAAGGAGTAATTTTAATGAAAGTAAAATATATATTCTTAATCATGCTTCTGTTAATACTAGCTGTATGCCTCACTACATGTGCCAGCTATAATACATCTGACAAAGACTGGCCAACATATGATTCGATGTCGACGGCAGTCAATATAAGCTTTTTCTAACAAAAGCTCTATATACCTGATGCAAGGAGCCGTCATCATTTTGGATGATGATGGTTTCTTTGTGTTACACTGTCACAGGAACTCTATTCATCTGTTTCATGCGTCTCATATCATTCCACAAATGAACTTAGCGGCATCTTCTGTTCTTTTTCTTTCATAGCCTTAACCAACCTGCTTGTTCCGAGCCTGTCAGCTCCAAGACTAAGCATCAGTTCAGCATCTGAAAAGTCTTTGATGCCTCCTGCTGCCTTAATTTTAACGTCAGGACCGACATGCTTTTTCATAAGCACGATATCACCAGGTGTTGCTCCACCGGTAGAAAAGCCTGTTGATGTTTTGATGTATTCTGCACCAGCAGCAGTTACAATCTCACACATCTTAATCTTTTCTTCCTCAGTCAAAAGGCAGGTTTCAATAATCACCTTCAGCACTCTTCCATCGCAGGCCTCATGAACCGCATGGATTTCATCTTCAACCTTAGCATACTTCTTATCTTTTAGCATTCCGATATTGATTACCATATCAATCTCAGAAGCCCCGTTTTGTACCGCATCACGCGCCTCAAATACCTTAACAGCTGTTGTGTTATATCCATTCGGGAACCCGATTACAGTACATACAGGCAAACTGCTGTTCTGTCCTTTTAAGTACTTTACCGCCTGTTTTACATATGCCGGCGGTATGCAGGCAGACGCGGTTTCGTATTTAACCGCATCATCTAGCACGGTTTTGATATCCTCCCATGTTGCGGTCTGCGAAAGCAGTGTGTGGTCTACCTTATTCAGAATTTTGTTTGTAGTCATAGTTTTTGACTCCTTTCTTTATTTATATTTTTTTATATTTCCAATATGCCGGATTTGTCAGACAACTAAAAAAAGAAGAAGCTTACGCCTCTTCTTTAAGTATTTTTTTTGCTTTTTTAACATGTTGTTCCTGAAGTCCACCCTCAGACTCATTATTTACGAAAAAATCCGTCTTGACAAGATGGCCGCCAAGGCCAAAGCTTTCATAATGTTCTTCATCAAAATCATCATCCAGTGAGACGTAATTTTTGACCAAATCTTTATTATCAGCCAGCCATGCATCAATTTCTTCTGGCCGGTTTGATAATATCATCGGCGTTACATCCATAATCGTCATTCCGTATTTTGCGAGACACGATTCAAGATATTTGTACATTGAATGAGGGGCTTTCATTTCATCTCCGCAAAGCTCTCTCCAAGAAGAAGACAATACAATTTTGCAGTTGCATTGCCTGTATATTTTTGCTAGGCGTTCAACTGCCCGCATGTCTATCTCATCTTCAGGGTCTTTGTGGTTGTTTAGATATGCCCTGCTGTTTAATACACCGTCGACATCAAGGAAAATGATGTTTATTTTGTTTTTCTGCATGTAAATCTCCTTCCTTAGAGTTCAAAGTTGCACTTTATGTCGCTTAACGCATTAATGACATACGCTTTTAATATTACTGCGTTTTTCAAATAAGTATCTTTATCCATCTTGGAAAGCATTTTCCTTAATGCAGTATCGGTAAGCACGCCATCTTTGATAAGACCAATCATAAACTGTTCCCCATCTGGTTCTGTATGAAACACATTATACATGATTGTACTGATGTTTCTGGTGATGAACATTTTTGATTTTGTATCAGAGTACAGTTTGCAATGTTCTATCGCAGCAGCCAGTCCAGCACAGTCTGAATTATATGTGTACATAGTCGGAGCAGGCGCATTTTCTGTATTTATGAAATCACGCAATGCTGTAGCCGCTTCTTTAGGGCAAGAAAAACTTTTTGGCATGATGACCTCCGGCTTCCCATCAATTTTTAAACGCCATATATTACAATTATAATTATGGCAAAGATTGGTGTTACGTAAGCCGATTTGGACAAATTTTAAACAATCAACATAATCATTCATAAGACATTTAGCCGTTTGTTTAGACATATGAATCGCAGACGCATTTGGAAAAGCTGTTGTTCCAATATGTGTTACGGTTTCGGGCAGGTAAACAGTATACATCTGGTCATAATCTACAGGACGAGTTTCCTTATCTTCTATTATATCGATTGTATTAAATGCTCCGCCTCCAATCGTTTTAAGCCCGTTAGGGAATTTAATTTCTTTCATTTCATTCAAGGAAGCATAATCAAAAGCCGAAGAACCAATAATTTTCAGCTTCTCGCCAAACTCAAAACGTTTTAATCTATAACAACGATAAAATGCAAATGGCTTAATATTCTGTATATTTCTTCCACCCTCCACCTTTTTTAAATTTAAATTAAAGGCAAACGCATTTTCTCCGATAGATTTAACTGAATCAGGAATTGTAACCTGGTCACATCGCACCCATGCGCATGCATAGTCGCAGATAAGCTCCGCTCCATCATGAATTACCAGATTTCCAGTCTTTCCTCTTGGACAAAGATACAACTTCTGTTTATTGCCAGAATACAGCATTCCGTCAATAGTGCAAAATCTATCGTCAGGGTTTTTGATTTCGACTGCCTCAGCATCTTGCAGTATCCCTCGTGACAACAATAATTTGACTTCATCAACGCAAAAATCACTTCTGGCGTTATTGATAATCACTTTTTTGAAGCGAGTCAAATACGGTATTGAAATTTGCCCATAAGATACCATGTCAAGATATTTTTTCAAGTCTCTGAAGCTCTTTGATATTAATGTCGCATTGTCGTCAGCTATATATGTTTCAGTATGCATATTTTTTACTCCTTTCTTTCTGCTTTACAAAGACAATATGCCGGATTTTGCCGGCAGAAAAAAAGCAGCCTACGGCTGCCTTCTGTTTCTTACAGACAAAAATTTGATTTTTGAGGTTTAATCGCATTTAATAGATATCCTTTGATTACTGCTAAATCATCTCTTCCTTTTTTGTTTGCTTCCAGTTCTGTCATCATTTTCTTTAATGCCGTATCGGAAAAGACTCCAGCCTGTATGTATTTTACAAGCTCTTCCGCTTCAACAGCATATACGTCAGCAATCTTCGCTGCGTGTCGTGTCAAAAACATCTTAACCTGTTTGTCAGGATACAGTCTGCAGTGTTCTAACGCAGCAGCCAGAGCTGCATTTCCATAGCCACCATATACATGGCCACCATATTTATACAGATGAGGCATTTCGCCACCATCCGTATTTACGAAATCGTTGATTTCCTGTATAGCCAATGAATCAATAGTCTTTGGAAGTATAAGTTCCGGTTTATCTTTGACTTTTAATCTCCAAAATCTTGCCGCGTGGTATCTTTGCCTATTTCCGCTTTGCGTGCATGCTATCAGCAGCTTACGAGTTACGGTTTCAGTATACACTACTGACGCATTTGAAAAAGCGCAGAGTCCAATCTTTCTCAAAGAATTTGGAATGTGTATTTCATACATACCGTCAGGCTCTACTTCGACCATATAATTATCTTCAGTGATATGAGTTGTATGAAATGCTCCGTCCCCAACTGATTTTAATCCTTCAGGCAAATCAATGGTCTTCAATTCGGTATTTGCAAATGCCGAATTTCCAATAAACTTAACGTTTTTTCCAAGATTAAATTCCGTTAGCCTCACGCAATTGTAAAACGCATACTGGCCAAAACTTACAATCCCTTCTCCTCCGATTACTCTTTTCAACAAATTGTTGTCACCGCAGGCAAATTTCTGAAGGCGTTTCACAGAAGCCGGGATGACAAGCTCTGAAATCTGTGTAACGCTGAATGCATTTTGGCATATGGTTTCTGTTCCGTCAGGTATTATTACAGTCCCCTTTCTCTGGCGGGGGCAGAAATAAAGCAGTTTACCATTTCTTGAATACAGCATACCGTCAATTGAGCAAAGTTTACCATCAGGATTCTGAATCTCAAACCATTCAAGATTATGCAGCGTTGCCAATATGTCGCGGACGTACTCAACCGAGAACTTGCAGCTTGCATATTTAACGGTCAGTTTTTGTGTATCGTATACATCCCCATTCATGTTAATCAAATCGTCGAACGTATCAACTATGAGTGTCCTTTTTTTATTGTCCATTATTTTTAATTCCTTTCTTTGTGGATACTTTTCATATTTACAAAAACAATATGCAGGATTTTGCCGGCAGAAAAAACGAGGCCGCAAAAATGCGGCCTCTAGCCTCCTCTTTTCTATCCCAATTAAGCAATATCTTCCAGCTTAAACACAATACCCCTGCAATATACTTCACCGGCATCAATTACATAAAATGTCTCATGCGGGATTTTAGTCTCATAAGCCCATGGAATCACAACGCCATTTTCATCCTCAGCCTCACACCATAAGGCATTAATAACGTTTTTGGTCTTATCTTCTTCTACTCCGTTTTTGGAAAAATAGACTTTTCCGCCATCGAAACAGTCGCCTTCACTATAGATGGCGCCATCAAATTCCATTAGGTCATCGGAAGCCCCCGTTACAATCACAAATCCGTTTTCTTTCGCGATTCCAATATCCTCTTTTGAGAAAATTGGATATCCATTGTATTCTGTCCCGTTCAGTCTTTCAGCAAATTCTTTAAGTGTCATAATTCTGACCTCCTGTTTTTGTTTTTTTTGTATATTTTCAATATGCAGAAATTTTTTAGGTTTGTTAGTTGTTTTTAGATGTTTTTTGCACCTATTTTTCCAAATATTTTTTCAGAGCTGACCACAGCACCGCAACAGGTGGCAGGATTTCTTTTTCTTCATCGGATAATCCTTTTGGCAGATTCTCCAAAAGCGAGTCGCATTCCTCAAAAATTACCCTCAGTCTGTCGTCGAATGAAGATTCTTTCGTTTCTTTCTGCTGCTCACCGTAGACGAATTTTTTCTCATTGTCGTCAAGCTCGAGCTCTTCCAGTACCTCATCGTCTAGTGCAACCAAATTGCCGTAATTCCATATCTGAATTTCTCCCGGCTTGATAGTCTGCTTCACTTCGTTTTTGGCGATAATTGTACAGTCTTTATCAGATGCATTTTTGATGTAAAGATAATCTGAATTGTAGATTGCGTAATAATCTTCACTAAAATCAATATTATCTGAAATGCTCTCTGGTGCCAGGTCTATATCATGCATGTCTGCATATCCGAAGCGTTCCTCATCAAATTTAAGGATAGCAGCCGCTAAATCATCATAAGTTTCAACTGATTCCAGCATGTGATAAACGAATTTTCCGTTGCATGACGGGTACATATCGCCGTTAAACTGGATAGACATCCAATTTGCTGTGTTCGTTATTAATACAAAATTTCCTCGTGTCATCTTTTTTACCTCCCGGTTTTTGTTTTGTTATACTTAATATGCTGAATTTTTATTGGGGAGGAAATTTTTTGCGGAAAAAAATCCGGAGAGGAATTCTCTCCGGTTCGTGAATGTGTAAGTTTTAGCTCTTATCTCTTATATTTAACGACTTCTTTTTCAGCTGCCATCATCTTTCCATTTTTATCAAATTTGATTTCCTTAAATCCGAACATGTCAACATAAAAATACCTGTCTCCATTCGGAAGATGCATCACAATGATATCAGAAATGCTCATTGGACGGCCTTTTCTGTCCAAAATTACACCATTATGCTCCATATAAAGCCTTTCGCACACTCTCTTTGCCTCAAACGTATCGCTGAATTCAAAAATTCCGCGGTAAACTTTTCCGTAATCAGAAAGCTGTGGAGAAGGGCTCTTCTTTATCGCTGATTTAAACGGGCAAAACACATAATCAGCCTCAGTTTGCAGTAAATCATAAAAGCAGAAATGTTCTTTCTCATCTTCCGGCTTAACAGTCTTCCAAACCCTGCTGACTCCCGCCAACACAGGCATGAACAAAACATCAGGTTTTGAAAACATTTTCGTGTATTTCTCAACATCATCATCAAAAATATCACAGAACTCATCTCCTGACCATCCACAGATAAAGAAATCACCGCGGATTACATCATGACTGTTACCAATTTTCAGAATTCGATTTGGCGTCAGGTCAGCCAGTTTTCCGACATCATTACAAACCAGCATTGCAGTTTCTGATAATGTGATGGTCTCAATATGTCCCATCACATATCTCTGCATATCCTTCAGATTGTTTTCAATTTCCTTAACAACAGGCTCTTCGTATTTATCAATTGCTAAAATTTTCATAATTTTGTCCTTTCCCGCCATCAGGCGTTAAAATCATTTTTTTTGTTTTCTTTTTGCAATTTTTAGCACCAGCTGAATCCATCGCCGGAATCAATACCATCCTTGACGATTTTTTTGAAATCAGCGAATTTTGCACAGTCTTTTCTGCCGGCATAGCCATATAAGATATTGTCATCGTAGTCTTTAATGACTTCATAAATTGACCGGCAATGGTCTTCATCCATCTCAGCATCACAATCGCTTTCATACAAAAAATCAAGGATGTCAGACATTTTGCCTTTGTATTTTTTATCCAGCTCAGCGATTTTTTCATCGTAGTCCTTAAAGAATGCTTTACGATTTGGATACCACATCCCTTCGCCCAATTTTTTGTAATGCTCAAAAATGTCTGGCGCTGCCAGCTCTGCGACTTTAGTACGGAGACGTCTGAAGCCTCCACCTCCAAGGTCAATGGAGCGGCTTTTGCTCTTAATCGTCACACCCATCACGCAGCCTCCCCTCTCATTTCTGCCAGCAAATTCTCGTCCAATTCTTTCAGCTCAACCAGCATCTCATCATGGCTCTTTACTTCCTGTTCGGTAGTGATATGACGCCCGAAGTAATCCTTTCCCCTGCAGAGTCTACATGAACAGTGAATTTTGTTTTTGCTGTACTGGTGCAGATTGTCATACAACGGCAGTCCATCACATGACCGCGCAAGGTCAATTCGCGCTTTCCTTTTCGCTTTTTTATAGTCGATTTTTCTCCGGTCTCCTTTTCTACTTTCTTTTGGAGTGCTGAAAAGAGACTCTGTCTCAGAGTCTGTGAGGTTGTCTGAGTAGATGTCTACTAAAACTTTGTTATTCATTTTTTGCCTCCTGTCTTTGTTTGTTTTTTTTGTCGTTTTTAATATGCTGAATTTTGACAGGAAGAAAAAAAAGAACAAAAAAAAAGAACATGACTGAATGTCATGCTCTTCTACCGCTAACTTAATGGTCTTCATATTCAATTTCATCATCGTCTATAGACATATCAAAATAATCATTACTTTGTATTTTTTCGGCAGGCATACCGTGCTGAACAAAATCGCTCCATCCTTCATCTTTTGATGGATTACTATCTACCAGTCTATTATTCATAGCTGACAATAGGTTTGGAGAGATACTGTTGATTGAATCATTCGGATTTATCCAGGTTACATGAAGCGAAGTATCTTTTACGCCATATTCATTCGCAATCCCCAAATATTTTTCTCTTATTGGCTTGTCAAGATTGGTTGCTTCATATACGACAGAAGCGCCACTTTTTAAAGCTGTTTTGATTCTTGCATCAACTATTGCAAAAACAAGGCTTTCACTATAACTATCTGGATAATTGTCTTTGAGTTCTTGGCGAATTTTATTCGGAGAAATCAATACTGTACTATCCTTGTAATCTGCATTTATTACAATGTCATTCGTGATTTTAGAAGGGTCAAAAATAAGGCCAATATTCTTTATCGCTTTTGAGGCCGGATACAAGTTCACATCATCCATTTTTTTATTTTGTAAATCAGCATAAAGAGATTTGGCTAATTGAGATTTTCCTGAACCCGGAATTCCGCAAAGCATAATAAACTTTGGAGATTCCATTTTAACTTCTGGCTCTTTTACGATTGTGTTGTATTTGCTATTTTTTTCGGCTTGTTTTTCTTTATATAATGAAATCGTCTTTCCTCTTTGGAATTCTGATAACATTTTGGCTTTAGTGTCGTAATTTTTACTGATTACATCAGCCTTTTCTTCTGGAATTCCTGCATTTGCATACAGTTCTTTAACCTCGCCTGCGGAGGGTATGCTGTTTAAATCTACGGCAGTTTTATTTTTCACTTTTCCAAGTAATTTTTCTTCTCTTTTGTAAAAACTCGTAATCGGAATGTCTAAAATTCCGGCTCGGGTATATGGTGTTTTTCTTCCATCAGAATAGAACATACTGTTTCCGGAGTCGAATATTGGAGCCGGGCCAATTAATTTCATAGTATTTGGGTCTCGCAAGACGCCAAAATTTAACAAATGTTCGTCTGTATTCGTTATCAAGAAATCGGTCATTGTCTGATAGTCCATAAATTCTTGAATTTGATTGTAATCAATACCGTTTTCAACACAGATATTAATGTACTCGTCATATAATGCCTGACTGTTTTGGATTTTTCTGCTTTCCACCATTTCATAAGCCGACAACAATTCTATATTTTCTGAAGTAAAAGCCGGGCACTTACATTGTACACCTCTATCTTCAGTCATTTCAGCGGTGTATCTAACAAACTCAACATTTGAAGGCTGTCTGCTATGAACTATTGAGGCGAAAACTTCATTAATTGACTGCTGTCCGTAATATTTATAGCTTTCTTTGACCAATATTGGAGTTTTATGCATTAAATCCCAATATTTTTCCATCTGGCCGCCAAGAGACGCATTTGGGTCATACGACGTTGCGTTATGATATGGGATTTTTCCATGGCTATATGCAGCTAAATTCGCAAATTTAACGTTATCAAATGACAAATCAATGCCGCTTGGTTTAATCCAGTATGTATCAGTCATGCTTAATCCAAGATTTTTTGCCAGATAAACCTCTGTATTTAAGCAATTTGCGTTATTTATCACCTGCTGCATCGTTGCTCTTGACGCAGGAACAGCTCTCATCTCCCACCATTTTTGAATTTTCTTTATGTCACAGTTGCCGAGATATGGTGACAGGCCGTTTCTATCATCATGATATTCGGTGATTCTGCCTATGTTTTCGTCAAACAGTATTGTTCCGCATTTATCATTTTTGTGCATTAAGCTGTATTTTATCATTATTATTCACCTCCAATATATCTTAGTAATATGTAAATAGTATACCAAAAATTTAGTAAATTACAATTTATTTTGAGATAATATTAATATGCGGAATTTTGTAGGAAGAAAAAAAATGGTTTCCAAATACATGTTGAAATAAGGTTTTATATGTGATACAATATGTCTATAAATAAGGCACTTAATTATAGACATTTAAAAATACTAAAAAAAGGAGGAAAACGTATGAAAAAAGAAGAAACTAATATCGACCAATTGTCATTGTTTGATGTGATAGATGGAGGAAAACAATGTGAAGAGGAAGATGTAAACCTTATCAAAATAAAACATAAAATAATGGTTGATGCTGCTGAATTTGAATCAATTGATGAAATCTTTTCAGGCTATAACAAATTGCAAGTTATTACATTTTCATATAACTGGGATTTTATAAATAAATTGCTGAAATATTTTGAATATGTAGAGATTATTCTTGGCGCAACATGTATTGTAGATAAAGACTCAAAAATGCCGTACATTTTTGCAAATGCAACCCAAATACAAAAAGCGGCTTGTAAATATAAGCGCGTATCGGATATGCTTCAAAGTGGAAAATTAATTATTAAGGTTTCAACTACTATTGTTGACCACCGTAAACTATATATTTTAACATCTGATAATGGTGATTCAAAAGTTGTTGATACTACAGCAAACATGTCACGTGATGCCTGGAACGGAAGTCATATGGAAAACTATAATTATGATGACAGTGAATTAGGATACGAAGATGCGATTACAGAATTTGATGCAGCTTGGTCTATGGCTGAGGAGGTTCCTTATTCGTGTATAACGACAAAAACAATTGCATCTGAAGAAGATATGATTGAGAATAATCCCATTATTACAAAAATTAAGAAAATGGATACGGCAATTGTGTTACGTGAAGATACGTCCAAAGAAAATTTAGATTATGTTAATTATTGTATTGAATATCAAAAAGACGTTGAGTTTTATAAAAAGGTAACTAAGAATATCGGCTTAAAAACCAAAAATGGACTTACTCAAATAAGTTCGCGAAATATTAAAAGGATGGAGTCAAATTTTAGAAGGAGCTTAAATGGTCAAAAATGTCACGTTTCAGTTGAAAAACATCCTGAACTAACATTTGATTACGATTCTGAAAAAGCATATCTTAATGGGGAAGAATTAAATTTGCATCCATCCGAAGACGAGGTGAAACATGATATCTCTGAATTATTGAAGATTTTTAACAACTATGATGAGTTTATTAACGGGAGAAAAAATCTACAGCCAAATCATTTCAAGTTATTGAATGCCGTCTTCTCTTCTCCATTTACGTCTAAATTGCGTAATGATGCTGATATTACAGGCGTAGGTGATGGCAGCCTTCCTCTTTTTATGTTATTAGTATCAAAGAACCCAAGCGTAGGTAAAACTTTTATGATGTCTGTGATACTTAAATTGATGACAGGTAAAAACATACCAGAGGAAAAAGGGGTTGAGGTAGGTAAAGACAAATTAAAAGCTTTGCAAACAGGCTCAAAAGGAATACCAATTTTTGTTGACGAAATTTCAAATGGATATATTGCTCAAAAAGGCGATTATTTAAAGAATCCAGAACAATGTGAACGTTTATCTCTTCATTGCATGCCACTTGTTGTTTTTGCCAGCAATGAGATTTTATCTTTAGAGGAAAAGTACAGAAAACGAATAATGCTTATTAGTTATGAAGGATGTTTACCGAGTACCGTAGACCAGAGCGAATATAAAAGCAGAGGCAAAGCTATTCTCAACAGGTTAACAAATGCTTTTTATCGTGAGTATCTAAGGAGAATGCTTCCACAAATTAATGATGTTGTGCGCCATATGTATGACATAGAACATCGTGAGGACGGGTATTATCCAGATATTATGGCCATCTCATCAAATGTAATTATTGACATATTAAATGAATATGGATATGATATTCCAGAGTATATAAGACCGCTTACATGGAATCATGATTATTCTATTAATGCAACTTCAGTTTCAAGCGATGCGCTTGAACAGATAGAAGGCCTGTATAAAACAAACAAAAAAGATTTCATTATCGATACGGTTGCTGATACTGTTACATTAGTACTTGGTAAAACTGGAGAGATAGAAAAAATGTTTTTGGCATGGGAGCGCTGTTTGCCAAACGAAATTTGTGCAGAATCAACACCGTCACGAGATGTATGTCGCATTAAATTCAACAAAACACAACTGGAAATGTTTTTAGGTCATACATTATCAAACGGTTTTATGTCATTTATACAATCTAAACGTCGTAGGTAATAATGAAAAGGTGAGTAAAATGATATATTTGTATACAACAATAGATGAAAATTTATCGTCTTTTGATGATGTTATTGATATACTACGAAAAGAATTAGCTTCTGATTTTCAGATTTCATTTTATACAGAAAATAAACGCTGTTTTCGTGCATTCAATAATATTAAATCAATGTGTCATACAAACGATATAATTATTATAGGAAAATTTGAAGACATCGGGCTTAATGACTTAGCTGTGAAAGAAAATATAAAATATTTTTTAGAAAAATCCATTAGACTTATAGTGCGTGACACGCCGTCAACTTATGAATGTGGCATTTCTCCGTCTGTCAATATAGCTGTATTGAAGACCATATACGATTTTGTATCAAGCAGCAGCCAAAATATTACTCCAATCCGTACTTCCAGGCGCGCTGGCGCCGGTCGTACTAAATTGGATTTTCCAGAAAGCTGGGAAGAACTATACACAAAATGGGAGCAAAAAGAAATCACATCAAGTGAATTTATAAAGCAAAGTGGCTTAAAAAAAGCGTCGTTTTACAATCTAATGGCAGAATACCGAAAAATTTTAGAGACAAACAAAAAATACAAAGAAAAGTATGGTTGTTAAAATAATGTAAAGCATAAGCGGCAGAATAGTTTCTGCCGCTTTTTAATGTTTAGTTCTTTGAATTTTTTACTCAGCGTTATATATTTCTTCAATCAGACGCGCCGCTGCCTCTGGCATAGACATATCATCATAAACTATATCTTCGTATAGTTTTTCAGCATCGATAACGGTTACAAATTTATTATTTTTCAAGACCTCTATTGCAAATATTCTCTTTTTGAAATCACTTCCATCTTCCTGCTCAAAATCAGGAATATCTTCCACAAATTTAATCTTACAAACATAGCTGTTTCCAAGCTGTTTCATCATATTGTATTTAATATTGCTAACGATGTCATAACTTTCATATTCTTCATTACTCATATTGTTCATGGTGAATTCGTCGAAATCATCTTCACATTCCTTATTGTCTATGTCATCTGTATAATCTACAGCAGGGAAATCTTGAAACTGACCAATCGGTTTGGCATGATTAAAATGCATTTCATTCCTCTCATCTTCAACACACAGCATATCATCTAAATCATACTGAAGATTATCGATGTCATAATCAATATTAACGTTGTCAAAGTTACCACGACCAATTTGACCTCTTAAGCGTCTGTCGGATTGTTCAAAAAACTGTGCATATCCAAAATCAGATTCCTCATCAGTCTTTAATTTATCATATTTCTTTATTGCATTTTTATATAATGCCTCTGCTTTTTTATTACGTTCAATATCGCTTAAAGTAAAAATGACTATATACATGAAAGCTTCTTCTCTTGTCATCTTATATGTTGAAATTTTTTCATAAAAGTTGTTTAGCGGAATTTCTTTATGTTTTCCAGACTCCGTATGCTCTACATTAAGAACATATTCTATGTTATGCCCAAAAGCTGTTTCGTTCAATAATTTACATTCATAATCATCGCCAATAGTATTTGATAATGGTTCTATCAAATTTTCCAAAAAAGTTTTGATATCGCCAAGCTCTTGGTTTTTGTTTGCCGTTTTTTTATCCATATCGAACACCTTTCTTTATGCGTATCTTTGGAAATATATTATTTGTTTTATAATATCATATATTAGCGACTTTTACAATTTTAATATTATCTATCACTTTTCTCATTATTACATTTCTTACACAGCATCTGCAGATTTTCATCCACAGTCCTGCCGCCCTGGCTCCACGGTACAATATGGTCTCCATCCATCTCTGTCAGGTCAAACACCTCTCCACAAATCGCGCATTTATGCTCTTGTCTCTCATAAGCCCTTCTCTTCTGCGCTTCTGAAAATGTCCTGATTGACAAAAATTTTTCATCATGCTTTGTCCTGTCAGAAAGCAAATACCTTATAATCCCGGCATTTTTAGTCACATCATCATCCATCAAAAGTCTCTTCATATCAGCCTCAAGCGTATTGCTGTTATACTGCCTGTCGTGAAATTCGTTGTATAAAATCCCCCAAGCCTGCACGTCAGTAACCCCTTTTCTTGTATTCGGGAAAAGCATTTTCGCCCAGTTAATTACTGTCTGAAAATATAACCATAATTCGTTTGCGTCCAGGTCATGCTGGTGTTTCGCCATATACATCTGACCCGATTCTAGCCTATCACGGTCAGCAATCCACGACAGAGCTTTTTCAAGATAATCCTGCCGAATCGGATTTCCTTTGATATACCCTTCAGCCATCTGTCCGGCCACGCAGTTTCGCTTTGAGAAATAGTTTTTCGCATCAGCCAACCATGTTCCGACGTATGTAGCATTTAACAGCTCCTGATTTGTCAGCACTAACCCGGCGATATTGATTCGCTTAAACCACTCCAGTTTTTCCTCTTCGGTTCCGTCACAAACCTTAACATCAAGCTTATAATCTAAAAATTTCTGTTTTTCATCTTCCGTCAGGTTATGGAAGAATTTATCATTTCCATTGATTTTTACAGGAAAATCACCATTTACATACTGACAGATTGAGATTGTACGCTGCTGCCCGTCAAGGAGTTCAAAGCCTTTCGGGTTCGGTGACCAGTACATTAAATTTAACGGAAATCCACTCATTACCGTATCGATTACCGCATTTCTCTGAGCCTGCTGATAAATATATTCTCGCTGATAAGGTGGCCTTAAAACAAGCTCGCCGTCTAATCCATAAACCCCGCCATCTCCATCATCAACATAATTTTCAGCAACCTCTCTGATGCTGATTTCTTTCGGTTCTATTTTCAATTTTCTTTTCCTCCATTTTTTGCTTATTCTCAAATTTGTTTTAGTACTTTATTAGATTAATACTTCACTGATGCGTGTATTAAAAGTGGCAGAATAAATCTTTCAAATTCATCTTGAAACATACATGCAGATACGGCACATGTATTATTAGCATATTTGTCATCACATCTTGACTCTAATCTTTTCAGAGGCTCTGTAATCATTTCTTTAAATTCTTGCGTGAAACCATCATTTTCAATAAGTCTTTTCATTCCTGCGAAAAAATCATCAGCTTCTTTTTGTGTTAAAAATTCAAATACTACAAGACTTTCATTTGCTCTGTTGCTTCTTCTTTTAATTGATATATGCATATTTTTTCTCTCCTTTTTTATCATTTTTTCTTTTTTCTCTCTTTCAGTTGCCCTTTTCAGCGCCAAAATCCAGCCATCAATACCATAACTTCTGCCATTGCATCTATCTTTACCCGGTTTCTTTCCGGATGTTTTTTAAGCTCTTTTTCTATTACCTTTTCGTCACTGAAGATTTCGTTTCTGTTGTTGTTCATTTCTTTTATAGTTTGCGGCGAATCACAATCCTCGCATAAACAGAATGCACATATTCGCCCGTTTTTTCGTTGTAAAGAAAATTTCCTTTTTTAGGTTTTTCTTTTATGACCGGATTTCCGTTTGCCTTTCCTCCCGAAGCGCCTGTGTATGACATATCTTGCCGCATTTCGCGAAAGCTGTTATAAAAGCGCAAGTTTGGAATGCCGGCCTGTTCATCGGTGCTTGATTGAAGCATGCCAATAATCTCAAATTGTTCAGGGTTGTATTTGTCCAAATATGTAATCGGAACTCCAAAAATTCCATTACAATACCTTTCTGACGAAAACTCTTCCGTATTTGAGTTTTCCTCTAATATACGGGCCATTTTTTCCTGTTGTTGAGTCAATGCCAGCAAGTCCTTTAATGTTTCCGGCCGCCAAGCCGATGATTTCAAACTGTGCTGAGTTGTACTTGTCAAGGAATGTGATTGGTACTCCGAAGATTCCGTTACAGAATCTTCTGCATGAAGATTCTGCTGTACATTCTCTTTCCATGAACGTATCCTCGGCCTTTGTCGAGAGCAAGTGAATACTCGTTTCCGACAATTCGGAATTGCTCTGGGCTGAAGCAGTTGAGGAATGTGATTGGAACTCCGAGTTCTCCTCTGCAATACCTGTCTTGCAGGTCTCCTGTCTTGCAGGTCTCCTGTCTTGCAGGTCTCCTGTCTTGCAGGTCTCCTGTCTTGCAGGTCTCCTGTCTTGCAGGTCTCCTGTCT